>OLRX01000259.1_pt1 | contig 50824 bp, 56 predicted proteins | sample 1672991 | NCBI WGS metagenome assembly OLRX01 (sample SAMEA3136744, study PRJEB25190) | human gut metagenome | biome: human gut; feature: human-associated habitat; material: faeces | place: Austria | collected 2013
TTCGCAGCATCTCAAGATACGGCGAAAAAGCAATCGGCTTAATCCTAAACGAGTATTTCAAATCAGCCGTCCGTGAATGGCAACAGGCAAAATTTGAAGCAGAAGGCATGTCGAAAGAAGAGGCCGCTGTAAAGGCCGAGGCAATGGCATCGCGTGAGCATATTTGTATGCCGGTTGGAAATGCAACCGATGCGGCATACTTTGCGCAGGTCGTTCGTGACAACGGTACGTATGCCGCCGCGATGACCGATGATGGCGGAAATGGCTATGTGCAATTCGCTAAGGACGACATTCAAAAGGTACAGGAATGTGCCACACAATTCTCTGATGTCATGATTAGTCTCAAATGTAGGGAGATTTCTGAACTGATTACAAACGGAAAACCTGTGACACAGGATAAGTTCAAAAATCTCAAACTCATCAAGGATTTGCCAGACTTACCGAAAACTGATGGCATCGAATATGATTCACACGACATCACGCTCATCCCCGTTGCAATTCGTTTTAACGATGCACCTGATAAAGTTGAAATCCGAACTTTCTCCGAGCAGGATACCGCTAACCTCGACATTGACTCTCAAGTGTTCTTCTCTGGTTATACGCAGGACGAACTAGCTGATATGGTCGGCAAAGATACCGGTGAAGATTTCACTATCGAGAGCATCGGCGAGCCATATCAGGTCAAGGCGATGGAACTCCATGAGCATGTCGAAAAGGAGCAACCCGATAAGGGCGAACCTGATGCTGACCGCAATGAGCGGCAAGGACATGACCTCGCCAACGACCCGTACAACCACACCACCCTCATTCGAGACAAGGTGCTCGCAGCACGTGAGCAGTGCCGCGACTTGGAGGATTTCAAGGCGATACTCGCCGAAAACGGCATAGGTACCCGCCTCAATGATGAGGGGGAGTTGCAGTTCTATGAGGGCCGTCAAGGCAAGGACGGCGAAATGCTCAAGTTCGATAAGGACATGGACTGGCCCGTCAATGCAAAGACCCTCGCGGGTGAGAAGTACCAGTGCGATGCCACCCTCGATTGGTTCGAGAAGAACACTCCCAAGGAGCCGAGTGGCATAGACTCGCTCAACCACGCTCATTCGCCCATCCCACCGCAGAAGGACCTGAACCTCATCTGCAACTCCGTGCGCAGCGACCTTGAGGAGCGCGGTATCCAGACACTTGACCGCGCGGACGGCAAGATGGGGTTCGTCGTTGACCAGAAGTACAAGCAAGATGTCATCAAGGCAGTGGAGGCGCGATTCCCCGGTCTCACGCCGGAGGAACTGGGTATCGAGTTCGATAATGGACCCAGCAACCCGCCGAACCCGCCAACTCCCCCGGCAATCGACGGCTCCCTCGACACGGACGGCAGGACCCCCTCGCTCGACCAGAACATCAAATCGCATGATGGCATGGATACCGACACCAAGACGTTGAAGCTGGAACGCGAGCAAAACGGCACTGACATTTCCCCATCCATGGCGCGGGGCCAATCCGACCGGAGCCGGGAGAGCTACAACCTCAAATCCAAGGCGGATGAGAATCGCGCCGCGAGCAAGCAGCTCTCGCAGACCAACGACTCCCCCGACCGCGACATCTCCGACAAGTTCCAGCAAGAGCGCTAGAAGGGAGCCTGATATGACCCACATGAACGAGTATCTGCCGGAGCGCCTTGCGGCGAACCCCTTGCAGGCCATGGAGTCCGACAGCGACATCGAGGCCATCGCCGATGCGGTGATAAGCGCCAGCGTTCTGCGCGATGAGTGCGACGGGGACGCGGCTTTCAAGAACAGCGCGAGGCAGCTCCTCTACGCCTGCCTCGGCTACCTGCGCGATTGGTGCTCATATGAGCAGCGGACGGTCGGAAACCTCAAGGCGCTCCTCGACGCGGCGCATCCCTCCGCACCGGGTTCAGCCGCCACCGACCTCGGGGACCTGTTCTACGAGATAGAGTCGGGCTGCAAGCGCGTCATCAGCGCGGACGGCATCACCATGAGTTGGGAGCCGACGGCACTTGAGCGCAACGACGGCACCTGCCCCCGCGACACCAACGGCATCCGCCCCGAGGACGATTTCTGCCTCGCGTGCTACAAGCGCTTCGCGCAGGGCACCGCGCCGACCACCCGAGCCTCCATCGCTGTCTCGCTCTCCCGCGCCCTGCCGGGACGCGAGGGTTAGGAAGGAGGGTCGCTTATGGCTCAAAGCAAGGGAAACCCTGAAATCAACAAGAAGGTCGCGACCTCGGCTTTGGTGACGCTGTTGGTCTCCGTCGTAGGTTTCTATCTTGGCAATCGTTATTGGGAGGCGGTGGCGTCCCTCGGCGGGCAGTTCTTCGAGCACTGGGGAGATGGTTTCGCCCTCATGTGGCCCCTCATCGCCGAGAACCCGGCGCACATCGACATGTCCCCCAACGCCATGCTGGCGGGCCTGACCATGTGCGTACTCGTCTGGCTCTTCTGGCTGCGCTACGTCGCCTTCGTGGGCAACTTCCGCGCCGGTGAGGAGAGCGGTTCGGCACGCTGGGGCACGCTCAAGGAGGGCAAGCAGTTCCGCGACCTCACCACGGAGGACAACAACCTCATCTTCACGCAGAACTTCGGCCTCGCCCTGCACCGCCCCAAGTTCAACCCCGAACTGGACCGCAACCTGAACGTGCTGGTCGTGGGCGGCTCTGGCTCCGGCAAGACGTTCAACTACGTCACTCCGAACATCTGCCAGCTCAACACGAGCTACTTCATCACCGACCCCAAGGGCACGCTCCTCAAGGACGCTGGGTTCCTGTTCACGGACAACGGGTACAAGGTGAAGTCCTTCAACACCATCAACCTCGATGAGTCGATGCACTACAACCCGCTCAAGTACGTGAAGACGGACACCGACATCCTGTCGTTCGTCAACTGCTACATCATGAACACCAACGGCGACGGAAAGGCGGGTGACCCCTTCTGGGAGAACTCCGAGAAGATGCTGTACACCTCCCTCATCGCCCTGCTGCGCGACTGGTTCCCGCCGGAGGACTACAACCTCTCGAACCTGCTGACGCTGCTCTCCATGGCCGAGGCCCGAGAGAACGATGAAAACTTCAAGTCCCCGCTCGACCTGCTGTTCCTCCAAATCGAGGAGGGCAAGCGCTATATCCCGAGCGAAGGCGGTGCCCCCGCGCCGTCGATGGGTGTCTCCGTCCTCTCCCGCAGCTTCGGCACGGGCAACGCGACCGGAGACTCGGATTGGTCGTGGGAGCCGACCAACCTCAAGCGCAACTCCGACGGCGTGCGCCCCGCCGACTGCGGCGGTCTGTCGCCCGATGAGGACTTCGCCCTGATGAACTACAAGAACTTCAAGGTCGCTGCGGGCAAAACCCTCAAGTCCATCATCATCTCCTGCAACGTGCGCCTCGCCCCCATCGCCACCGCCGGTGTGCGCAGCCTGCTCGAATACGATGAGATGGAGCTGGACACGCTGGGCGACCCGGACGCGAAGGTGGCGGTCTTCGGCATCCTCTCGGATACCGACAAGACGCTCTCCTTCCTGTTCGCCATCATGATGTGGCAGTGCATCGACCAGCTCTGCCGAAAGGCGCTGACCGACTACGGCGGCAAGCTGCCGACACCGGTCCATTTCATCTTCGACGAGTTCGCGAACATCGGGACCATCCCGCAGATTGAGGAGACCATCGCCGTCACGCGCTCCCGCAACATCGGCATCACCATCATCCTGCAATCCATGTCCCAGCTCGAATCGAAGTACGACAAGAAGGCGCAGACCATCGTGGACTGCTGCGACTCCACCCTGTTCCTCGGCGGCAAGTCGAACTCCACCAACAAGGAAATCGCGGAGATGATTGGCAAGCAGACCATCAACCAGATGACCTACGGTGAGAGTACAGGGCAGTCAGGCTCGGCATCTAAGAACTTGCAGATACAGGGTCGCGACCTCATCGACGCGGCGGAAATCGGCAAGATGAGCCGCAGGAAGGCCATCTTGCTCATTGCGGGCACCAACCCGCTCATGGACAACAAGTTCGACCCGCACACCCACAAGCGCTACTGCTACATCGTGGACAAGCGCAACCCCAAACGCCTGCACGACAAGCCCTTCGACTTCAAGCGCTATCTGGCAGGGGGATGCGAGCCGTATGACGACCATGATGACGGTGAGAGCAGCGAGTAGCGGTGATTTTCCGCGCCGCCCATGCAAACGGTTATAATCTACGTGACTCGGCGGCGCATCCGCTTCCGGCGGTGCCCCGAACATGCGGCTCACAGGCAAGAAAGGAGAGGACGGTGAAAGGACATTGGAAGAACTCGTCAGGCTCGCCGCGAAGCCCATCGCCTACATAGGCTGCACGGTCATCTTCCTCGGCCTCCTTTACCTCGGGATGAATCTGAGGGACGGGGCGAGGGCGGGAGGCGGCGAACTGCGGAAGGCAATCGCCATGATTGCCGCCGGTGCCGCTGTGACCGGGTTCGCGGCCATCTACGGCTTCACGGGTTTCTAGCTCATGTGGAGACCCACCATCAATCAACCAATCCAGAAAGGAAGTAAATACTATGCTCGATAACGCAGTGAACATGCTCACGCAGGGCGTGACGTTCCTCGGCGGCGTGCTCGTCCTCTTCGGCCTCATCAACCTCGGCATGACCATCAAGGACGGCATGCAGGGCGGTGGCGGCCAGCTCTCCGGTGCCATCGCCATGATTGTCGGCGGTGCCATCGTCGTGGGTGCCGCCATCTACTTCGGCCAGCTCAACACCGGTTGGGCGGGCGGACTCTAGGAAAGGGGCGGTGCCTATATGCTATCCGTAGCGGTACATAAGGACATCGCCGAGTACCAGCCCAAGGTCGTGGGCAAGATGACCGGGCGCACCCTCGCGTCAATCGCGGGGGCGCTCGGTTGCTCCGTCCTCACCGGCCTCTACATCTACTTCGTGTTGGGCTGGAACGTCGGCGACAACATGATGCTCATCTACGCCGTGAGCCTCCCGTTCTGGTGCTGCGGCTTCATCCGCCCGAAGGGGATGCCCTTCGAGCAGTTTGCCGCACTCTGGCTCAAGGCGAACTTCGGCGTGGAGCGCATCTTCTATGTCCCATCTATGCAACTCAGCGGTCTCATCGGCTCGCCCGATGGGAAGAACGTCAAGAAAGGAAGGGTCTATGGGAAACACTATCGAAAGCAATGCAGCCTCAAGGGAATCGAAGCCTACTCCCCCCGTGCAGGACGCGTCATCGGCTGACACCGAGGCGAACTTCGACATCGAGCAGTTCGTCCACACCTCCGGGGAGGGGTTCGGCAACGACCGTCCCATGGATGCCGATAACGGCTCGGTCGATGTGGCTGCGCTCGGCTCTGTCGCCGGTACCCCCACCGTGGCTGGCAAGAAGATGTCCCGCAAGGAGAAGAAGCAGGCCAAACGTGAGGTCGCACGCCTCAAGAAGGAGGCGAAGCTGGCCGAGAAGGAGGCCCGCAAGAGCTACACGTCCGTGAAGTCCCAACTCAAGGACCGCGACAAGGAACTCACCTCGAAGACGGCGGATGCCCGCCGCAAGCGCGAGGGTGCGAAGGACGTGGTGAACTACATCGGTTACAACCGCATGTACCAAGACGGCATCTGCGAGGTCGAGGAGGGCCTGTTCTCCTCCTCCATCTCCTTCGGGGACACCAGCTACCACTCCGTGCGCGACGAGCAGCAGAAATCCATGTTCTCCGCGCTCACGCGCCTGTACGACCAGTTCGGCGCGAACACGCTGGTCCAGATGAGCGTCATCAACACGCCGCTGCTCAAGGAGGAGGTCGGCAACCGCAAGTTCTTCGATGTCGCCCGTCAGGGCAACGACGCCGCACGCAACGATGCACAGGTGTTCAATGACATCCTGAACGACAAGGTGCGCGAGGGCGTGTCCAACATCCGTCGCAACCGCTACCTGACCTATTCGGTCACAGCCGAGACGGCGGACGACGCGGCACGCCAACTCTCCCGCATCGAGACGGAATCCAGCCGCATCTTCAACTCCATGGGGTCCAAGGCCCACCTGATGAACGGCACCCAGCGTTTGTCGGTCATCCATTCGCTCCTGAACCCCTACAAGCCATTCTACTTCGACTACCAGAAGGACATCTCCGCCAAGCGCGTGCAGACCACCAAGGACTGCATCGCCCCGACGCAGATTGACTGGCGGCCAGACGGCTTGTTCAACGACTGCTTCAAGCTGGACAACGGCGTGTACGGTCAGGTCTTGGTCATGAAGAAGTTCGGCTCCGAGCTTTCCGACCGTGCTTTGGCTGACATCGTTGACCTGCCGCTCCCCATGGCGGTCACGTGGTTCGTGCAGCCGATGGACAAGTCCAAGGCCATCAACTTCGTCCGCACCCGCAGCGCGTGGATTGATAAGGAGATAATCGAGGAGCAACGCAGCGCCGTGAACAAGGGCTACGACTTCTCCATCCTGCCGCAGGAACTCAAGTATTCCAAGGAGGAGACGGAGGACGTCCTTGACCACTTGCAGAACAAGAACCAGCGCCTCTACGTTTTCACCGGCTTGGTTTACACCTACGCTGAGAGCAAACAGCAGCTCGACGCTCAGGTCATGCGCATCATCTCCACCGCGCGGCAAAACTCCATCGAGGTGGACACCTACGACTACCGACAGCGCCGGGGCCTCAACTCCGTGCTGCCCCTCGGCCACAACCACGTCGAGATTAGCCGCATGTTCACCACTGCGCAGGTCGCCATCCTCGTGCCCTTCGCGACGCAGGAGCTTGACGATGCCGGTGGAAACTACTACGGCCAGAACAAGCACTCCCGCAACCTCGTCATGTGCAACCGCAAGAAGCTGACCAGCCCCATGGGCTTCGTCTGCGGCAAGACGGGTTCGGGCAAGGGCATGTTCACCAAGACCGAGATGACCGGCACCATCTTCTCCAACCCGACGGACGAGATTTACGTCATCGACCGCGCCGGTGAGTACACGGCCATCGCCGACCGTTACGGCGGCACCACCTACCATTTCGGCGTGGGCACCGATACGTTTCTGAACCCCTTCGACACGGTTTCCGTGGAGCACATGCCCCGCACCGAGCAGATTGCGTTCAAAATCGACGCGATGCTGGCGCAGGCGGGTGCCTCCGCCGCCGAGTCCGGGCAGTCCCTCTCCGAGGTTGACCAGTCCATCATCCAGCGCTGCGTGGAGCTTGCGTTCCAACGTGCCGAGGAGCGCGGTGACGGCCTCCCGCCGACATTGCAGGACTTCTACGACATCGCCCTTGAGCAGCCCGAGCATCAGGCGCAGACCATCGCGCTGCGCTACGAGCGCTTCGTCAAGGGTTCCATGGACTTCTTCAACCGCCAGTCCAATGTGGACTTCAACACCCGCATCGTTGACTTCAACTTGAAGGACCTGCCGGACTCCATGCTGGTCTTCGCCCTCATAAACGTCTGCGAGGCCGTGCGAAACCGCATGTACTTCAACGCCAAGCGCAACGTCCGCACGTGGCTCTACGTCGAGGAGATGCAGTCGCTCTTCGCCTACCCGACGGTGCTCAACTACTTCTCGCGCTTCTCCAACGAGGGCCGCAAGTTCGGCCTGCTGCTGACGGGCATCACCCAGAACGCGGTGGCGATGCTCAACAACGAGGCCGCGCAGAACATCGTGCTCAACGCCGACTTCATCATGCTGCTCAAGCAGTCCCCGCTCGACCGCATGCGCTGGGTGGAGCTGCTGAACCTCTCCGAGCAGGAGGAGGAGTGCATCGACGAGTCCGCCGAGGCCGGTGACGGCCTGCTCATCGCGGGCAACGCGCGTGTGCCGATTCGCGGCAAGTTCCCGTCTGGCAACGTGCTCTACGACCTGTTCAGCACCAACCCCAACGAGACCAAGGAGCTGAAAATCGGCTCCAAGAAGAAGGACGGCAAGGTCATCTAAGCCGGGAAAGGACGGTGAACGTCAATGAAGCCATCTGATTTCGTATCGACATCCGGCCAGAAGCAGGACATGTCGCAATCCCTGTTGCAGACGGAGATGACGGATGCCGTCAACACCGGCATCGTGGACCGCGCCGACAAGAGCGAGAAGTCGTTGAAGAGCGGCCTTTACTCGGTCGGCAAGAAGGCAGCGACGGGCGGTGCCACCAGCGCCGCCCTCGCCGCCGTCACCAACGGCAGGAAAGGCGGCAAAGGCGGTTCCGCATCTAATGGGGCATCTCCAAAGAGCAGGGCCGGGAAAGCCGGTGCCGCCGTCATGGCGCACAATGCCGTTCACGGCGCTCTGGAAGGCTCCGAGCTTGAGGGTGCGGACGACCTCTACAACAGCGGAAAAGGCGCGTACCGCGCAGGTCGCGCCATCGGCAGGCGCATCAGCGGCAAGTCCGCGTCCCTCGACATCAAGGGCGCAGTGAAAGGTGCCGGTAAGGCAGCCGCAAGAGGTGCGGTGAGCAACGCCCTTCAAGGTTCCGAGCTTGAGGGTGTGGATAACGTATACGATGGCGCGAGGACCGGTTACCATGTCGTGAAGGGCGTGAAGAAGCGCCTTGGCGGAAAGAACCCCCTCTCATCGGATAAGAGCCTCGGAAAGCTCTCCGAGAAGAAGTCCGCGAAGAAGGCGGCGAACACGGTAGAGGCGAAGCGCAAGGCTCAGGCCGCAGGGTACTTCAAAAAAAATGTCTATACCTCCGTCCATAACGCACAGAAAGGCAAACAAGCGGCCAGTGCCGCTAAAAGTAGTATCCACTTCCTTGCATCTGGCTCAAAGGGCGGCTTTCTTGCCGCTATTGGTTCACCCTTTATTCTCATCGGACTCCTCTTAATCATCATTCTCCTTTCCGCAATTCTCGGCGGCGGTGCGAATACGGAGATGGAAAAAAATAGCATTGGCACCTTAACGGGGGTTCCCGCTGAGGTGGCGACTTATCTTAAAGGTTATGGGTACACCAACGAGGCTATTGCCGGTATCCTCGGTAATATGTCGCAGGAGAACTCAGGTTTTGACCCCGGTCTTGGTGGTGATGACGGTTACGGAACCGACTCCATCGGCCTTATCCAGCTAAGTGGTACCAACAAGAATTATTTTCTACGCTGGTGTGCGAATAATGGGAAAGTCTGGAGCACCGTTTCCGCACAGATGGAGTGGACATTCTCAGGTGAACAGGGAACCGGATATTTTGTTAGCGACTGGGAAACCCATCTAGCCAACGCTCCTTCATATTACCGCTACGAAAGGGGATATGAAGAGCGCTTTGGAAACGATTTCTACCGCAGTGGCGAAGAAATAAAAACATCCACCGACGTTGACCTTGTGACATATTCGTTTATGGCTTGCCATGAACGATGTGGCAGCAAAATAAGTTACGGCGACGATGTTTCCAGACTTTACAGACGACTTGATGAAGCGCATAAGTTTCTCGCGCAGCTCAATAGTGGAGGAACCGGCGGCGGAGCAGATTATGAGAATGCCGAACCATGGCAAAAGGCAATACACGACAACGCATTAACCACCCCCTCACCGGGTGCAGGCTGGTGCGCGATGTGGGTATCGCAGGTGTATTACAACGCCGGATTCGGATACATCGGTGGTAATGCCGATGACATGTACTATCGCTACTGTCACAGTTCAGACCGCTCCGAACTGAAAGTCGGAATGCTCATCGCCGTGGATAAGTACGTCACTAACGGTTACCCATATGCGGGTTACTCCCCCGACGGACGTAAACTCTCCTACCATGTTGGTATTTACATGGGCAACGGCATGGTCAGAGATAATATCGGTTCCATTACGGATACCCCGCTAGACCAATGGATTGCGACCTATGGCAACTATCACGAGGTGCGTTGGGGATTCGGTCCGCATTGATATACGTAAAGGAGAACTCATATGGATAAAATCAAAGCTATCGTCTCCCAGCATAAAAAGACATCTCTCTTAGCACTTTTCGTGCTTATCGTATTCGTCGGTTTCTCCGTGACCAGTGCCATGAATGTGGCACAGCGCCGCGCCGAGGAAGAATCCATTGAGCAAGTTGAACCGGACAACGAGAAAACCTCTTCCTCGGAATCCGATAAAGACATCAAGCTCAGCGATTCCCAGAAAGAGGCGATTAAGGGATACGATGACAAAGTTAAGAGGCTCATCGAGACCATGAGTTCGAGCATCTGGTCCGATAAAACCGGCACGAACACCCTACGGTTCTACGACACTTACTATGTGGAGACTATAAACGGGGTCGAGAAGACGCACCCCTACGCCATTACAAAGGTGGAGTACGGCACGAATGGTGCCGATGCTGAAATCGACACCGTGGTCTTCCTCACGGATACCGGAACGCATATCGCGACCTATACAATCGCCCTCGATGTCGAAGGTAGCTCCATATCGACATCGACTCTCTCCTCCTCTTCTATGTTCTCAAAGAAGGATAGCCTCTATGAGTGTGCAGACCCGGTTAAATCAATCACCGTGAAAGGATTGAATAGTGAAATGACCAGTCTTTTCGGTGGCGATGTCACGAAACTCACCGAAGACCTAAGCTCTTGGTGTGCTTCCCATTTCCCAACAGCTAGTGAGGCTGCATGGGAGAAAACGGCTGTCATCGACTACGAAAAGGGCATCATCTCCACTACATTCACTTTGAACACCGAAACACCCGTTTCCATCGCCGTCACATATAGTCTTTCTGACAAATCGTATAACTTCGAGTTGTAGTGTCGATGACGGAGTAGAAAGGACTGAAATATGAAAGAAGATACAATCAAGACAATTTCCCGTCTTAAAAAAAGGCTCCCTAGTAGGGCTACTTCCATCATCATCCTACTAATCGTCGCAACTGTGCCATTGCTCTTTCCTCAGCCGGTCTATGCGGCACCTTTTTGGGATGTTGGTACAAACCTCAAGAACATGGTTTGCGAATGGCTTCTCGACATGTCATGTTGGGGATTCAACTTGTACAATGACATTGCATTGAAAATCGGCAGTTCCGACATGCTCACAGCGCCTTTCGATTCCCTGCTTGGCGTTGATGCCTATGAACTTACGAAAACCATCCATCAGACAGCCATCATTCCCATTGCGGAGTCCATCCTTGCACTCTTCATGTTGGTGCAATTGGTGAAAATCAGTCAGCGTATTGACTCTACTGCGACCCTTCCTGCTGTGAAAGACATCGTGTTTCTCGCAGTCGTCTACGTACTCATACATTGGTTCATCATCAACTCTCTCGACATCATGCAGGCTATCTACAAGATAGCCGTCGATAACATCATCCCAGAAATCGGTACTGCGGGCAGCAATAAGGGATTTTTCGAGAGCGCATTGACCACTGAGAGTATCCCCGAGGAAACTTGGGATAAGCTCACGATAGGCGGTTGTTTTTTGACACTCGTAGCGTCTATCCTTAGCATCGTCGGTGGAATCGCCGCGTACATGGTCGCATTTATCGTCGCTTATGCACGAGCTTGGCAAATCTATGCCATGGTTGCCTTCTCTTCTATTCCCATAGCCCTGCTCGGGTTTGATGAGACTCGACAGATGGGCATAGGCTTTCTCAAAAACTTCGCTGCCGCTGTCCTCGCTGGTGCTGTCATGATGTTCGTCTTGGTCATCTACCCTCACGCCTTGGCTACGATGACGACAGCAAGCGGTGTCACGGGTGGTGCTTCCATCCTCTTCCTGATGTCGATTCCCGCCACTGGAACAGCCGGTCTCGCCTCAGCATCAGTTTTGGTGCTTTTGGAGTTCCTTGCCATTACATTCCTTCTCATCTACGCCCTCATAAAGTCCGGTTCTTGGGCGAGGGAGATTCTGGGAGGCTAACCGTTCACCGAGAAAATGTCACCATCAACCGAAAAGGGACGGTCTTCGGCACCGTCCCTTTTCTTTAATAATATATTATTGGGCAATCGCAAAAGCCTTGGAAACAAGCGAGGCACATGGGAGTGATGAACCCGTGAGCTTGAAAGCCGCTGCGAGGGAGTCCCGCGAGGCGTCGGCTGCCTTGGCCGATAACGACGCACATGAGAACATCGGGCAGAATGCCCGCTAGGAAGGAGCATGGATATGGATAAGACACCGAAAGAGCGCATCGTCTTCGATGAGAGCGTGTATTACGGCGCTGAGGGCAGCGAGATTTCCATCGAGGAAATCGCGAGCCGCGAAGGCATCACCGTGGAAGAGGTTCTTGAGGGCTACACCGAGGAGGAGATATTCGAGAACGCGATGAACATGATGGACATCGACCGCTCTGAAGAACTTGCTGGATTGAAGGCGTTCCTAGACGGCTCCGATAACCCGCTGTCCTCCTACGACAACCCACTCGGCGGTAACCGCATCATCGCGCGAGGCTCCATCGGTCGCTGGGATGGCACGCGCCATGGCATGACCGCGTACAGGGACTTCGACGACATGATGAGCGGCCCCGATTCCGTTTTCAAGGATTGTGAAATCGGCAAGGTCTGGGATGAGAACGGCGGCCTGTTCATCCACGGTTACCATCACGACGGCGGGGTCGATGTTGAGGTCCGCCAGCTCACCGATGCCGGTGAGGAGGCACTGGATGTCATCGAGGACGCGTGGTACGGCGAGCCGTTCACCAGCGGCGGGAAGGAGTACGACGGCTCCCCCGAGTCAGTGGACACCGCCATGCGCGACCTGTGGGAGGACCCCGACCTGTGCCCCACCCCGCGCTACATGGAGCTTGCGTTCGGATGCCCTGCCGAGGAGTACGAGGCACCGGCCATCGACCCGCTTCTCGAAGCAGCAGAGTTCACGCCATCCGCCATCATGAGCGCCGAGGTCGCTCCGGGCGCTGTAACTGCGACCGTGCATGATGTCTCAGGTGTCCCCTATGAAGTCCCCGCAGATGTCCTCAACGGGTTGAAGGACGCTGTGCGCATCTCGGACCGCGCCGCAACCATCGAATCCTCCGCGTCCCTCACCATCGCCGGATGGAATCAAAAGCTCGATGATTCCCTCTGGGCGCTCGACTTCGAGGATAGGAACGGGGTCCCGCCGCAGCTCTCCGATTGGCTCGCGCGGGACGCCGAAGGCGAGAAGGGCAATGAGAGCGCCAAGACCAGCCCGGTTAGTCTGAAAACCGCCGCCGAGGAGGCTCATGCGGTTTCCACCATGCTCTCTAAGAAAAACGGCGGCACTGATGAGCAAGACGGCAAGGATGACCTCCAACGCCACATGATTCCTGCCGAGATGCGCATCCCCTCTCAAAACGACCACCATCGCGCCCCCTCCCTCTCCGATATAGCAGCCGAGACCCGCGCGGCTTCGGCTGCCATGGAAACGAACATCGCATCTCGCATCGACCGCGAGCGCGACGCCCGCTAGGAAGGAGGACTGCGATATGGATTTCTACGATGCGACCGCGCTCATGCGTCTGGTTCAGGCGGTCGAGAACGACCCCTATGTATCGAGTGGGGCCGGTGAAGCCCTCGCGGACAAGGTGCGCGAGTTCATCGAGGATGAGGCGGAGATGGGCGGCTGGTACACCGAACTGATGAATGCCATCGGCGAGGGTGAAATCACCGACCCTCTTGCCGATTTCACAGTGGGACGCTTCCGCGTTCATCTCGTTCAGGAGGGCGAGCGCTACGGGGCGGGCGGTGGCTTCGTGTACGGCAAGGCCCTGTCGAACGGCAGCTTCGGCATCCCAATCAACGACTGCCAGCTCTACGGCCACGGCCTCCCTCTGGTGGAGTTCTACGACGTGTCGCAGGACCCCGCAAAGTTCCCCGAGGGCCAATTCGTCACCCGCTACTACATGTCCACCCTGCTCGGCATGGATTCCATCGGCGATAGCATCGGAGAGATGTCGGCACTCGGCCTCGATGGCGGTGTGCCGAATTGGACCATCAGGGGCGATGACTTGCAGGAGGTCTATGCGCACCTCTGCGCCGCACGCGAGCAACTTGAATCTTACACCGAGTGCGGGACTTATAAGGATTACGGCTTCGGATTCCATGCGAAAGAGGGGTCGATGTCGAGTTACGTCATCGGTGAGCCAGTCGAGGAAGGATGGTGGGTGCTCGTCGGCAACTATGACCTCACAGACAGTGACTCCGACTACTACATCTCCGATGACCTCCTAAATGAACTGCTCTCCCGTCACGGATACCCCTCGATGGATGCGCTCAAGGAATCCCAAGCCGATATGTGGCGCAACGAGCTTACTGCCATCATCGCCGAGGCGCAGGAAGACAGCCGCTTCGAGGTCCCGTTCCACCTCAGCTCCGATGAATCCATGCTACGCCACATCGTCAAGCGCATGGGTGTGCCGGAGGAAGCCGCACGCACGGCGGTGGCGAATGCCCGCGCTATGTACGAGAAGGACGCTCCACGCCGAGAACCAGAGAAGGTCGTGACGCTTAAGGGCGAAGTGGATAAGGCCCGCCGCGCCTCCGCGAAGCTGGCGGATAACGGAAACCATTCAAATCGCGGGCAGGACGCCCGCTAGGAAGGAGGATTGCGACATGAAGGGTATGCTCATCCCGACAAACGGAAACCCGGTCGAAATCGACATCGAGGTCGATGAGACGGGTTCCACGTTACACGACCTGCAACGCCTCGTCGGCGGGAACATCGAGCCGTTCGATGTCATCTTCGGCGAGGGCATCAGCCTCTACGTCAATGAGGAGGGCCTGTTCACCTGCCCGCCCAACCGCGCGGTGTACGCGACGAAGGGCATGGAAGAGGCCGGGTACCTCTCCATGATGGATTACAGTTCACCGGTCAAGGAGGGAGAACTGTACTCCATCCTCTGCGGCGACCTCGTGGCCGTCGGGTTCGACTTCGAGACCGGAGAGAATCGCGACCTCTCAGCCGATGAGATGTCCCGCGTAGCCGACTACTTCACCGAGGTCAGCAAACCCGGCAGCGGCATCGAGGAGGTCATCGCAATCCGCATGGGACAGCGCCGTGAGGAAGCCCGCTCGGAGGATGGCCGCGTCACCCTCAAGGGGGAGGCTCAGGCATCGCGTGCCGCCTCCGAGAAACTGGCCGAGGGACGCGACACCGGCTCACCGGCACGAGAAGACCCCTCCATCGTGTAGGTATATAGAAGACCATCATGGTAGAAAGGTAGGAAAACACCATGGCATACGACAAGAACATCCCCATCGAGCTGCAACTTCTGCGCCTCGGTTCGGACATCGACGGCACCACCATCGCGCGTTACTCCATTGAGGGCGATTACTGGCCGCGCTACTGCATCATGGACGCGCTCGATGACGTGGACACCATGGACATCTCAGGTGCCATCGAAGAGACCCTTCACTCCATCCTCGACAACGGCGGCACGCAGGATGACGTGCGCCGTATCATGGGTCTCGTCCCCGAATCAGAGATTGACCCGGACACCCTCGAATCCGGTGAATACACCTCCATCGACCTTGGGCTGTGCCTCGACGGTGCGCTGCTATCCTTCAATGAGCTTGTGTCGAGCGAAATCGACCCCCATGACGCACTCAGCGACCAACAAATTGAGAATATCCAGACCGCGTTCAACAATCTGGCATCCGAAAAACACCTTCCCGCATCCAAGCTGATGTCTCAGCACAGCTTCACTGGATGGCAGGCATATCAGGTGTGCATGGCGTTCGAGTCCGGGCTGGATTCCGACACCATCGACCTCATTGCGAACCCGGAGCTGAACCACGCGCAGATGCGCGAGCTTCGCCGCATCGCCGTGCATACCGATTTCGCCGACCACGACGCAAGCCCCTATAAAAAGGATGTCTTCAAGACGCTCTCGAACGGTGAGTACACCGCCGAGCATCTACATCAGGCCTGTGAGCTTATGAAAACCACCGCCATCCATGACATCGTGTTCCCGCATGACTGGCTGAAACTCGACTCACGCCAGATGGAGGTCGTGCGTCACGCCCTCAAGTCCGATGTCCCCATGGACGCCTTGGAGGAATACGCGGACGGCACTTACACCGCCGACCACATGAACGTCATCACCATGGCGCTCACCGAGGGCATGGAAAAGCCGGAAATCGAGCGCCTGCTGAACCCCGACCTCTCCATGGAGCAGGTCTGGGGCTTCTATTTGGCCATCTCGGGTGGTCGCTTCACGAGCGAGCAGCTTGACGTGCTGTGCGACCCCACCCGTACCGTGGCGGTCATGGAGGCCATGCGCACCGGCCTCACCTTCGGTGTGGACGCGCAGACGGTGCTGCGTCTCGCCGATGGCAGCTTCGCGCCGGAGCAGATGGAATCGCTCTACCTCGCGGCAGGCGATAAGGACATCACGCCTGAGATGCTGGATGTCATCGCCGATGCGAGCCTCAAGCCCGAGCAGATGGACGCGCTCAAAATCAGCTTCCAGCAGGGCGGCTCCATCGCCGATGTGGAGTCTGAGAAGAAGTCCATGCCGCGTTCCGTCAAGTACGCTGGGCAGGCGGGCAAGGCCGATGCCATCCGTAGCACCAAGCTCCATGAGACGGCCAAGGAATCCCGCGAGGCATCCGCCCAGCTCGTCTCCGAGAGCCGTGACGACGGCAAGGCCGTCGAGCGCGAGGAGTTGGAGTAGAGAATGGCATAAGCGGTTTTCCACGCTTTCAATGGCCGGAGGGTTCTCAACCCGACCCGCAGGCTGTTGGAAGGGTGGGAAACCGCTTCAACTATACATATTGAAAACTATCAGACCACAAAGGAAGGAGGCTATATGCCAGATGAGATGAACAAGCGAGAGGTCATCCTGACCATCCGCGAGTACGAGAACTCGGTGGCTATGCCCGAGGTCGAGCGCGTCACCTACCTCGACCCGCGCGGCGGGGTGCATCTGAAAGACGGCGACGATAAGGCATCGGATTACACGGGGCACGCCGCGAAGTGCGCTGAGTACCTTCGCTTCGGCGATGACGTTGACCTTGCCTCCTGCGGCGGCATGGAGCCAATTAACCAAATCAAGGTATGTGATACACCTGCTCTGCTCATAGAGGCCGGTTTCAGCCAGAAACCGATGCTCTATACCCAACGTCACCTCATGGACGCACTTCACCCCAAGAGCGAGGAGAATTATCACTGGCACGGTCTTGAAATAACCCAGATGAAGAGACTGCCTTATCTTTTGGAAAACCCCGTGCTACTCAGTGACAGCCCCTCCCGTAAAGATGCCCTTCTAGCCGTCCTCGCTGAGGTCGATGGCGACAAACTTCCGCTGATTGTGGCAATCAAGCCGGATGGCAAGGGCAACTATGAGTTACAGGAGATTGAGACGAACTTCATCCTCTCTGTTTATGGAAAGGATGACTTCGCGAAGTATTTCTCCGAGCGCATCACACCGGATAAACTCGTTTATTTCAACATGGAACAAGGCCGTAAGCTGGAGGCACTGGCGGAACTCCAATTGTTCCGTTGTCACCCCGTCGCTCACGACCTTGATAGCGTCATTATACGTCAGCCGCAGTGCATCGTCAATAGCAAAACCGCAGGTCAACACGGGTACAGTCTTAAATCAGAGGTGGAAGTCGCACGCAGGGCCGCGAAGGAACCCGTGAATGGTGAGACTGTCGTTACCCCTACCATCGAGCAGTCCCGCTAAGGCTGTCAACTGAAATACCAATAGAAAGGGTTACAAAATGGCAAATCAAAATGATGCCGGTATGGCTAAGCCGGTGATAGTCGTCGAAACCGGTGAGATATACACCTCGCGCAGTAAAGCTGCGAAGGCACTTGGCTGCTCCGCCTCAGCCGTCTACAACGCCATCAAGTCCGGCAGGCTGATTAACGGCTGGCACCTCCTCGACGCCAGCACCCAAGCAAATGCAGATGCCCTTGGCGATGCCACTGATGACAATATGCAGGCAGATGAGACTGACATCACTGCAACCTATGATGAGCGCAGCGTGCTCCTCAAGCAACTTGAAACTAAGGATAGCCAAATCAAGAACTTGCAATCGTCCATCTCGTGTCTCCTGATGCAACTCAAGGACAGGGATGCGCGGCTCGATAAGGCTCAAGAGGAAATCGACGAGCTGCATCAGCAGCTCGACAACGTGCAGAGTTATTACGCTAAGGCGTTGAATCTCTGTGAGAAGAGGACGGACGAACTCGCATCTGCCAACCGAACCGTGCAGCATTCCATTTCCCGTCAGGAGGCCCTTCGCATCGCGCTCTTCGGCGGCGATGTCACCACTCAACATGAAAAGGAGGCATAGGACATGGGACAAAAACTGGTAATCGCTGAGAAGCCGATGCTCGCACGCGACATCGCCCGCGCCATCTGCGGTAAGCAGGTGTCCGAGACTGCGCGGCTGCCCATCTCGGGCAACGGGTACACGGTCATCGCCTGCGCCGGTCACCTGCTCGAACTGGTGGAGCCGGATGCGGTGAACCCCGCATGGGGCAAACCTTGGTCGTTGGACGTGCTGCCCATCCAAATCGACGATTGGGCGAAGGAGCCGACCGAGGACAAGAAAGACTTGGTGGAGCGCATCGACTCGCTTTTGCCGGAGGCCGAGTGCGTCATCAACGCCGGTGACCCCGACGATGAAGGCCAGCTCATCGTTGATGAGGTGCTGGACTACCTCGGCTACGAGGGCGAGGTGCTGCGCGTCTACGTCAACGACAACATCGAGAAGAACATCGTCAAGGCGTTCGAGCGTCTGGTACCCAACGAGCAGTGCCGCCCTGCCGGTGACGCGGCATACGCCCGTCAGATGGCGGACAAGTGCTTCGGCGTGAACGAGACCCGCCTTGCCACCAAGCGGCTCGGGGGCCTGTTCTCCGTCGGTCGCGTGCAGACCCCGACCCTCGGGCTGGTTGTCAACCGCGATGAGGCGATAGAGAACCACGTCACCCGGAAGTATTACGAGCTGACCGCCACCGGCGGCTGTGCAGACGCGTCGGGAGCACCGGTGTTCAAGTTCAAGCCGGACAAGGACATGTTGGCCGGTGAAAAGCACGTCTTCGACCGCGATGTCCTCGATGTCATCAAGGCGAAGCTGGACGGCTCGGGTATGTCCTTCTCCACGGTCATCTCGAAGAAGGTCGAGAACCCTCCCCTGCCCTACAACCTGACGGTGCTTCTCTCCGACATGTCACGCCGCTACGGCTTCTCCGCATCGAAGACCCAGCAAATCACGCAGGATTTGCGTGATAAGTACAAGGCGATAACCTATAACCGCTCGGACTCCCAGTACCTCAAGGAGGAGCATTTCGCGCAGGCACCGGTGGTGCTTGCGCAGGCCATGGAGAACGTCGGGGCAATATGGCCGCTCGACTACTCCATCCACTCCAAGGCGTTCAACGAGAAGAACGTGACCGCTCATCACGGCATCATCCCGCAGGAGGTCAGCGCCCCCGTGGCCGACATGACCGGGGATGAAGCCAAGGTCTACACGGCCATCGTCGAGCGCTATGCCATGCAGTTCCTCCCGTCTGCCACTTACGATGTGAGCACCAGTGCCTTCGCGGTCGATGGCGAGGAGTTCCAAGCCGTTGCGCGGCGCGTGCGCGAGGCCGGTTTCAAGGCCGTGTTCGGCAACGTCTCCGATGAGGACGGCGATGACGCGGCATCCGGCAACCCTTGGATTGACGAAGGCGACCATCGCCTTGAGCGCATCGAGTGCGCCGTCACCGAAAAGGAGACCGCCCCGCCCAAACCCTACACGGAAGGCACCCTCATCGCCGACATGGCATCCATCGCCAAGTACGTCACCGACCCGGAGGTCAAGGCCATCCTCAAGCAGAAGGACGACGGCAAGAAGGGCGAGCACGGCGGCATCGGCACCACGGCCACCCGAGCCTCCATCATCGAGAAGTTGAAGGAACGCGGGTACCTTGAGGACGTGAAGGGCAAGATTCGCTCCACCGACAAGGCGCGAGCCTTCTACCACCTCCTGCCGCCCGAGATTCGCGGCGCGGACGTGACCGCCCGCTGGTGGCTCATCCAGCAGGACATCGCCGATGGCAAGGCGGATGTGAACGATTTGCAGCGCAGCGTCATCGAGGTCTTCAACGGGCATCGGGAAACGGCATATGTCGGCGCGAGCATCGCGCCCAAGGCCACAGTCGTGGGCAAGTGCCCCCTCTGCGGCGCGGACGTGGTGCAGCGCAAGACGAAATCCGGCAAGCCCTTCTATACCTGCTCCTCGAACAAGAGCGAGAAGCAGGAGGACGGGACTTGGAAACAGGTCGCGGGCTGCGGATTCAAGCTGCTGGGCTGGTGCGGCAAGACATTCACGCCGAAGCAGGTCGCATCCCTGCTCGAAGGCAAGGCGGTACCCCTCAAGGGCTGCAAGTCCAAGACCACGGGCAAGACCTTCGACTGCAAGGCGAAGCTCAAGAAGGATGGTACGATAGAGCCGATGTTCGATAGCAAGCCCAAGGGCAAGTACAACAAAGCAAGGAGATAGCACATGGACATGGTGAATGACGGCAAGGACATCCGCCTCGACACGCCGCAGGCGGTCAAGGAGGCACTGGCTTCCGGCAAGGACCTATACAACCCCGAGACCGGCGAGTTCTGGTGGGAATATAACTACACGGGAAGCATCGCCAATACATACGTCCACCTCGACGACCCGAACCTGTTGGCGGTCATCGACAATCCCGACTTCGACGGGCGGGTTGAACTACACGGGTTACATCATCGACAGCATCGAGACCATCATCGAGGACGGCGAGGAGAATACTCCGCTAATCGACCCGCGCGATGAGATGTTCGCTCAAATCGCCTCCGAGGACGGCTGGGTCATCGCGACCCCCGAGAACGTGAGAAAGGCCGTGCAATCGCACATGACTGAAAATGGGGCCGATGCCCCCGGAAAGGAGAACGGCGGCACCGACGACCCCGACGGCAAGGATGAGCGCTAGGAGGGATGTTCAGATGGTATTTGAACGCGACACCTACCTCGACGCGGATGACACCACCGTCTCCGTCACCCAATCGCTCCTCGACGCGCAGGCACCCTCGCATGACGATGGCGATGCGCATGAGGATGGCCGTGCCGTCCTGCGCGAGGCGGTTCAGGTGACCTCACATGGGCGCGTGGTGTCGTGCGCGGTGCATGAGCGCCCGGTCTCCATCCATGGGGAATCGACCCGCGCCCGCGCGGCGGCTGCCGCGTTGGCCGCGCATGTGGATGCCGGGGATGAAGTCGAGGAAAAGGAAGACAAGCGCAGGAGCCGTTAGGGCAACCGCTACCCAGATGGTGTGGTTTCCCTTCACCACCTGCCGAATATACAATATAGGGTGTCTTAGGCACTCTATGGACAGAAAGGATGAGTGATAGACATGCCAGAGAACGCGAAGTACGCCAACGTCAAGATGCCTGCGGCGTTCCTCACGCCGCACGAGTTCACCGCCAAGGACGGTCGAACTTTCGAGAAGGCCTACGTCCATTTCCCGGAGGGCACCAAGGTCAATGGAATCGACCTCGGCCACTACTCCTGCGATGTGTTCCTCAACGAGCGCATGAAGCAGCAGATGCTCTCCGGCGAGCAGGTCACCATCGGCTTCAAGGCCGATGAGCCTGTTCAGGTCTGGACGGGCAAGGCCGGTGACGAGCAGAACCCGTACAAGAAGTACGAGGTCAAGCCTTGGGATTTGGTCAAGGGCCTCAAGGCCGCCAACGAGGGCTTCAAGGCCGAGAAGGCAGCCGAGCGCGAGGCGGCCAAGGAGCAGGGCGCGACCCTCAAGGGCGAGTCCGAGCAGATGCGCGAGTCCTCCGCCAAGCTGGCCGGGGACAACACGCCCGAGGAGCACGCCAACACCCGCTAGGGTCCAAGGAAGGGGGAATACGGTAGATGAAGGTCGAGGTGCTTTTCAAGAGCCACCGCTACGAGGAGTTCGATTCGTCCACGCAGACGTGCTCGGAGCCGTATCGCGGCAAGGGGCTGAACGTCCTCACCGACTGGAATCTCTATCTCGGCTCCCTTGAGGAGAACGGCATCATCCTTGTGCAGCACTGGTATGACGGGAACCCGGCATCCTCCCAAGGCAAGGTGACCTTGGAGGGGGTCGAGGTTCCCGCCTCCGTGCGCAAGGTCGGGTGCGCCATGCTTCTCGTCTCCCCTGACGAGCTGGACGAAATCGTGTGGCTCAAAAAGGACGGCGAGAAGCTGCTGTGGCGCGAGGGCGAAGACCTCATCAACGGCGAGCGCTTCTTCGCGCAGGAGCAGCTTTGCTACTCCGATGAGACCACCAAGTCCATCAACCGCCGCGCCGTGGCGGTCTACGATTACCTCGCGAACGCCCATCCGACATGGGACGAGGATGAGGTGGCCGAGAGCATGGGCTACACCGCATCGGCCATCCGCCGCATCCGAGATGCGGAGCTATGCCAAGACCCCGAGTTCATCGAGGTCGAGGACGAAGATGACACCGAGGAGGCCGACGTGGATACCGAGGGCGGTATCGGCGGCTACAACTTCGGTTAGAGATAGCAATCAGGCAAACTACCAAGCAATCAAGAAAGGAGTCTTTCATGGAACGAATCTTCTGCAAGATTAAACGCGTGAAGCGCAAGCTCGATGGCAAGCGCATCACCGCCAAAGTCATGTCAGCCGTGCTCATCGCCAGCTCCATGCTCAACGCGTTCGCGCCCGTCGCGGCATACGCAGCCGAGCCGGAGCTTGCGACCGTCTCGCTCTCCGAGACCCAGCACGGCAAGCTCTCCTTCGACGGCACCGAGGACATGACGCTGGCCGTCGAGGTCGGCACCGATGTCACGGTGAACGTCACCCCGGATGAGGGGTACTTCTCCGACGGCATCACCGTGTTCAAGGGTGAGGAGGACGGCAAGGCCGTCGATGTCAAGGACGGCAAGGCCACCTTCACGGTCGAGGGCGACACCATCGTCACATCCACCTTCTACCAGAACGGCTCCCTCGGTTCCGCTCCCCTCAAGGCAGCCGATGTCGATGAGGGAAAAGCCGTCAAGAGCGTCGAGGACTACATCCGAAAGAACGCGGATGCAAAGTACGTCGGAAAATCGGATAACCTTGCCCGCGCCGACGTGCTGACCGTCACCACATCCGTGGTCGATGGCTCCAAGCTGCCCGACGCGACGCTCGATAGCCTCTGGGCGGATGACAACGGCGACGGCTTCTCCGAGCACTGGGACGCCCTCATGTCCCAAGCCGTCTCCCACGCCGTCCTGTTTGAGGCGGACCCCGACTCCGACTACTATGTCGGCTGGGCCGGTGCGGACATCACAGATGCCAAGCTCACCGACTGGGGCGCTGCCGAGAACAACGCCGACGCGAAGATGCGCGATGGATTCATCGTGGACGACGCCACCGGCCTCGTCTACGTGCCGAAGAGCTACACCGAGAAGGACGACAGCGGCAAGCCCATGGTCGCCTCCTCCCGCATCCAGCTCCTCTACACCGCCAAGGACGCGAACGCGGAGGCCACCTTCGACTTCGACGCGACCTCCGATGGCGTGTCCGGCGATGTATCCGGCAAGGGCAAGGTCACGGTCCCCGCGACCTCCCCGACCACCGAGGTCGTCATCGCCAACGACGGCGAAGCCCGCAAGGCCGTGAACGGTCGCACCATCGACAGCGTTACGGTCAACGGCATCGAGTACACGCCGGATATGGGCATGTGGCAGTACGACTCCGAGACCGGTGCGTTGGAGTTCGCCATGGCACCGGCTGGCATCCACGCGATGAGCGTGAAGATGTCCGATGGCTTCGGCAAGGATGTCGCATCGTTCTTCCGTATGCCCGAGCCTCGCATGAGCGTGAACGAGATTGGAACCTGGGAGTTCAAGACCGCACCGACCGTGGGCGCGACTTTCGTCACGAAGGGCCACAACCGCTATTCCGGCATGACCCGCCCCGGCTACACGCTCCCGGCAGTCGAGAACCCCGCAGGAGGCAGGTACGAGAACAAGACCATCAATCAGGCCATGGGCTGGCAGCCCGTCAACCTCGACGCCCTCAAGGCCGGTAACTACTCCATCGAGTGGACTTCCGAAATCTGGGCGCAGGACACCGGCTGGGTGAAAATCGGCAACGAGGCGCGTGTAGCCCTCACCTGCGGCCATGTCGGCGTAGACCCGAGCTTCAACAGCAACCCCGGCTACAACGACGGCGCCCATACGGACAACAACCACGGCCAGCACATCCGCGTGTTCTCCGTATCCGGCAACGAGGCCGTCATCGGCGTCACCGTCCCCACGGCGATGACTCAGGCCGGTGCGGGCTTCTTTAGAATCCGCTGGCGTATCGGCTCCGGCAAGCTGAAAATCCACAAGGCCAGCGCCAACGCATCCATCACCAACGGCAACGACTGCTACTCCCTTGAGGGCGCAGAGTTCGCCGTGCTGAACGCCGCAGGCCAGAACATGGGCACTCTGCGCACCGACGCCAACGGCGACACCAACACCCTTGAGCTTCCCGAGGGCACCTACACGGTGCGCGAGACGAAGCCGCCGAAGGGCTATCTGCCCGCCCCCGACCAGCAGGTCACAGTGCGCGGAGGCCAGCAGACGACCGCTCAGGTATCAGATGATGCATCTTATGACCCTGTTCGTATAGTTCTTGGTAAGTTCGATGGAGACAAGGAATACAACGCCAACAACCTCCCGCAGGGTTCAGCATCCCTTGAGGGCGCGGAATTCACCATCGAGTACTTCGACACCGTGGACTACGATAGTTACGATGCTCTCAAGAAGGCCGGTGTGAATCCCACCCGTTCTTGGGTAGTTCGCACTAATGAAAAAGGGCGTGCGAATCTCGATAAAAACTCTATCGTTTCTGGTGATGAACTCTACTATCAGGATGGGATTCCAATCCTCCCTCGTGGTTCTGTTGCCATGTACGAGTCCAAGGCACCCACTGGCTACAAGTTGAATCCCGAAGTGAGTTTCCAGAAGATTCAGGACAATTATCTCGAAGGTGTCACCACCTTCAACATGCCTGAGATTCCCGAATCCGTGAAGCGCGGCGGCGTGTCCGTCCAGAAGCTCGATGCTGAGACCGGCAAGGTCCCGCAAGGCTCCGCCTCCCTTGAGGGCATCGGCTTCTCTATCATCAACGACAACGAGAACACCGTGAAGGTGGACGGCAAGACCTACGCCAAGGGCGAGACCGTGAAGGTCATCACGACCGATGCCAAGGGCTTCGCCACCACCGGTGCCGACACCCTCCCCTACGGCGATTACATCATCCGTGAGACGAAGACCAACGGCTCCTACCTCAACACTTCCGCCGAGATGCGCGTGCAGGTGCGCGAGGACGGCAAGGTCTACTCCTTCAACGCCAAGGACGACATCGTTCGCGGTGGCGTGGAGATAACCAAGCACGACATCGAGACCGGCACCGGCGACCCGCTCGGCGGCGCGTCCCTCGACGGAACCCAGTTCCAAATCAAGAGCCTCAACGACAAGCCCGTCATCGTGGGCGGCGTGACCTATTCCAAGGGGCAGGTCATCCAGCCCCTCCTCACCATCGAGGACGGCCATGCGTCCTTCGACGCGCAGTGGCTCCCCTTCGGCCTCTACTCCATTCAGGAGGTCAAGGCCGGTGAGGGCTACCTGCTCACCGACGGCGAGCCGCATGAGTTCCGCATCGCCAAGGACGGCGTGCTGGCGAACCCCTTCGACGGGGCGTTCGAGAATCAGGTCATGCGCAGCGACCTCGAATTCACCAAGAAGGGCGATGACGGTCAAGACCGCCTCGCGGGAGTCGCGTTCAAGCTGACCTCCAAGACCACGGGCGAGAGCCATGTGGCCGTGACCGACGGGAACGGCTATTTCTCCTCCGCCTCCTCTTGGAACAAGCACACCCATGAGACGAACGGCAACGATTGGGCGCTCAAGGCCGATGGCGTCATCGACAGCTCCAAGCTGGACGACGGCGCTGGCATCTGGTTCGGCGGCACGAAGCCCGACGACTCCAAGGGCGCTCTGCCCTACGACACCTACGCCATCGAAGAGCTGCGCTGCACCGCCAACGAGGGCTACCAGCTCATCGAGACCACGGTCATCATCGGTCGCGACGGCAAGGTGTACGACTTCGGCACCCTCACCGACGTGAAGGCGTCCATCACCACCAAGGCCTACGACCCGATGGACGGCGATTCCCTCGTCGGCATGGGGGAGGTCAAGGTCTCCGACAAGGTGACCTACGCCAACCTCTTCCCGAACCGCGACTACAAGCTGACGGCGGAGCTTCACGACTCCGCGACCGGCGATGTCCTGCTCGACGCCTCCGGCCACCCCATCACCGTGGAGAAGCGATTCACGGCCCAGTCCCCCACCGGGTTCGAGGTCGTGGAGTTCACCATCGACACCATCGCCCTCGGCGGCAAGACCATCACGGTCTATGAGAAGCTGTACGATGATGGTGGCTCCCTCATCGCTGAGCACACCGATAAGTCCGACGTGAACCAGCAGGTGACCGTCATCGAGCCGGAAATCGGCACCACCGCCGTGGATGGCGCGGACGGCGACAAGAACGTGGCGACTGACGACAAGGCGACCGTCACCGACCGTGTGGCCTACAAGAACCTCATCCCCGGCAAGGAGTACACCGTCAAGGGCACCCTGCACATCAAGAAGACCGATGATGAGGGCAAGGTCACCGAGGAAATTCTGAAAGTGGACGGTAAGCCCGTGACGGCTGAAACCACCTTCACGCCCGAGAGCGCCGAGGGTACCGTGGACGTGACCTTCACGTTCGACTCCCTCTCTCTCAAGGACAAGACGCACCTCGTCGCGTTCGAGTCCCTTGAGCACGACGGCCATGAACTCGCGTCCCACGCCGACATCGAGGATGAGGGGCAGACGGTCACCGTCCGCAACCCTCGCATCTCCACCACGGCGCTGGACGGTATCGACAAGGATAAGAACGTCGTCACTGACGACGAAACAGTCATCATCGACACCGTGGCATACGAAAACCTCGTACCCGGCAGGGAGTACACCTTGAAGGGTTCCATGCAGGTGAAGGCCGAGAAAGATGGCAAGCCCGTGGCGAAGCCCCTTGAGGTCGGCGGCAAGCCCGTCAAGGCGGAGACGACCTTCACCCCCGAGAAGTCCGACGGCACCGCCAACGTGACCTTCCGGTTCAGCTCCCGCGACATCGAACCCGGCACCGAGCTGGTCATGTTCGAGTCCCTTGAGCGCGGCGGCAACGTGCTCGCGACCCATGAGGACATCGGGGACGTCAACCAGACCGTCACCGTGACCGCCCCGGCAATCTCGACTTCCGCACGCGATGCCATCGACGGCGACAAGGATGTGGTCGTGGACGATGTGACCACGGTCATCGACACCGTGGAGTACCGGAACCTCGTCCCCGGCAAGGAGTACACCCTGAACGGCAAGCTCCACTCCAAGAGCAACGGCAAGCCCCTGATGGTGGGCGACAAGCCCGTCACGGGCCAGACCGTCTTCACGCCCGAGAAGGCCGACGGCAAGGTCGAGGTGACCTTCACCTTCGACTCCCGCGACCTTGAGGACAAGACGGACATCGTGGTCTTCGAGAGCCTTGTGCGCTCCGGCACCGAGATTGCATCCCACGCCGACATCGACGATGAGAACCAGACCGTCACCGTGACCCATCCTGAAATCGGCACCACCGCCGTGGATGGCGCGGATGGCGACAAGAACGTCATCACCGATGACACCACCGAGGTCATCGACACCGTGGAGTACACGGGCCTCATCCCCGGCAAGGAGTACACCTTGAAGGGCACCCTCCATGTGAAGGTGACCGATGAGGAGGGCAAGGTAACGGAGAAGCCCCTTGAGGTGGACGGCAAGCCCGTCACCGCTGAGACCACCTTCACGCCCGAGAAGGCCGACGGCAAGGTCGATGTGGTGTTCCACTTCAACTCCCTGACCATCCCCCACGACACGGAAATCGTGGCCTTCGAGTCCCTTGAGAAGAACGGCGTCGAAATCGCCGCCCATGCGGACATCGAGGATAAGGCGCAGACCGTCACGGTCAAGCACCCGTTCATCACCACCTCCGCACTGGACGGCATCGACGGCGACAAGAACATCGTCACCGATGACGAGACGGTCATCGTGGACACCGTGAAATACTCCGGCCTCATCCCTGGCAAGGAGTACACCTTGAAGGGTGCCATGCAGGTGAAGAAGTCCGATGAGGACGGCAACCTCACGGCGGAGCCTCTTGAGGTGGATGGCGAGCCGGTGACGGCTGAGACCACCTTCACGCCTGAGACCGCCAGCGGCGAGGTCGAGGTGACCTTCACCTTCGACTCCCGCACCATCGCCGACAAGACGGACATCGTGGTCTTCGAGTCCCTTGAGCGCACCGGTGTTGAAATCGCCAGCCATACGGACATCGAGGACGGCAAGCAGACCACCACGGTCACCCGTCCGCAAATCGGCACCACCGCGCTGGACGGCCATGACGGCGACAAGAACGTCGTGACCGACGGCAAGACCACGCTCATCGACACCGTGGAGTACAAGAACGTCATCCCCGGCAAGACCTACACCTTGAAGGGCAGCCTCCATGTGAAGGTGACCGACGAGGAGGGCAACGTCACGGAGAAGGCTCTTGAGGTGGACGGCAAGCCCGTCACCGCAGAGACCACCTTCACGCCCGAGAAGAGCGACGGCAAGGTCGAGGTGACCTTCACCTTCGACTCCACCGGCATCCCGCAGGACACCGAGATGGTCGCATTCGAGAGCCTTGAGAAGAACGGCGTCGAGCTTGTGGCCCACGCCGACATCGAGGACGGCAAGCAGACCACGACCGCCCATGTGACGGGCATCTCCACCACGGCCACCGACGGCCTCGATGGGGACAAGAACGTCATCGCGGATGCGGAGACCACCATCACCGATGATGTGGCCTACGAGAACGCCCTGACCGGCATCGGTTACACCATGACCGGTATCCTCATGGATGCCGAGACCGGCCTTCCCATCCTCACGGGCGATGGCAGCGAGAAGTACACCGAGGCGGATGTCGCGGCGTTCATGCAGCAGCTCCTCGACGTGCTCGGACTCTCCGCGCAGGATGAGGATGAGGGTATCGCCGACATCGTGGTCTCCGATGAGACCGCCGAGGACGGTTCGGTGAAGAAGTCCCAGACCGTGCGCGTCCATGCGGACGGCACCTTCGAGGTCATCGACACCACCTATGAGACCGATGAGGACGGCCTGACCTCCGCCACCGTGGACGCATCCGGCAAGGTTGGCTACGATGCCCTGACCGATGAGCAGAAGAAAGCCATCTCCGACGTGGCCGTGCTCAAGGACTCCGGTATCGTGCTCAACTACTCCGCCACCGGCGAGCTGCCGGTGTCCATCGACATGGATGCCCTCGGCAAGTTCATCGCCGACAACGAAGACCTCATCTCCCATCTGGTCTACCAGACCGCCGAGTTCACCCCGGAGAAGTACGACGGCACCGTGACCATGGACTTCCACTTCAACGCCAACGATGTCATCGACCGCCTCGGCGGCGAGACCAAGGACATCGTGGTGTTCGAGGTCATGTCCAAGAACGCGGTCGCGGATGAGGAGGGTTCCGCCCCCGTCATCGTCGCCTCCGAATGCGACCTCGACTCCGAGGAGCAGACCGTGAACCTCGTGCCCACCGTCATCGGCACCACCGCCACGGACAAGTCCGACGGCGACCACACGCTGATGGCTGGTAAGGATGCGATAATCACCGACCGCGTGACCTACGAGGGCCTGATTCCGGGCAAGGAATACACCCTCAAGGCGACGCTTATGGACAAGAAGACCGGCGAGATGCTGTCCATCAACGACCAGCACGTCACCGCCGAACTCAAGTTCACGCCCAACAGCCAGAACGGCACCATCGACATCGACCTCGGCAAGTTCGACGCCTCCTCCCTCGACGGCCACGACCTCGTGGTGTTCGAGGAGCTGTACAAGCAGACCGAGCAGGGCAACGAGGCCACCGAGGTTCTGGTCGCCGAGCACAAGGACATCGACGATGAGGGGCAGACGGTCACCGTGACCACCACGCCTCCCGGCGGGTTCTTCGGCAAGACCGGCGGCAACGACTTCTTCATCGTGGTCTCCATCGCGGCACTCGCCGTGCTCGCGTGCGGCTGCGCCTACTACGGCATCAAGAACCGCCGCGCCGCGAAGGCCGAGGATGCCGCAGTCGATGAAGGCGGCGACACTGACAACGGGGATGTCTCGGGCGACTCCGAGGCCTAACCTACTGCACATGCTGCGGGTGCTCCGTCCATGTAAATGGGGAGCGCCCGCCCTATCCCAGAAAGGGGGACACCCATGGATGACAAGAACCGTCTGAACGACGGAGAGAAACCGCAGACCCCCGCCGACCGTGAGGCCAAGGCCAAGCGTCGCATCCTCGTCGGTATCGCGACGGGTGCCCTGCTCGTCGCCGGTCTCATCACCGGCGGCATCTACCTGTCCGGCAGGCAAGGCGGCACGCCCGCAGCTCCCGGCTCCGGCACCCCGACCGGCCAACAGGAGCAAGTCGATGGCGAGAAGCCCTGCGAGCACGACTGGACGGTCACCTACAAGACGGTGCATCACGACGCGGTGACCCACACCGAGAACGTCCCACCGGTCTACGAGACCAAGACCAGCTACCATACCGTGTGCAACGACTGCCAGCAGACCATCGACGGCATCGCCGACGCGCATATCAAGGACACCGGTCACTCCGGGTACTCCACCAACGTGCCCATCACCGGCGAGGTGCTGGTGAGCGAGGGCTTCACACGCGAGGTCACCGATTCCCCGGCCTACGATGAGTCCGTGCCGGACAAGCTCGTCTGCACGCTCTGCGGCGAGGAGAAACCGGCGACTGCCGAGTAGCGACCCTCTCCTTTTCAAGACCCGGCATCCTGCAATCGGGGTGCCGGGTCTTTCTCATGGAGACGATTCAAAAGCCAGAAACGACGGATGATATGATTAGAAGCTAGGAGGTGAACGGAATTGAAGAAGAGAACGAAATCGCGCATAGCTTTCGCGGCCTCAGCTGTCTTCCTGCTGAGCGCCGCAGCGATGTTCGCCTTCCTCCTCTATTGCAGGCAGGCGGCGCATACACCGCCCTCGCCAGACGCGGCCCACGAGTCCATGGTGGAGGACGGCGATGGGTTTCCTGCGGTCGATTGGGATTACTGGCAGGACATCAACCCGGATGTCATCGGCTGGGTCACCATCCCCGGCACCACCGTGGACTCCCCCATCCTTCAAGCTCATGGAGACGCCCCCGGCTATTACCTCAAGCACGACGTGTACGGCAACTACAACCCAGCCGGTGCCATCTACCTTGATGCTGATTGCGAGGAACTGGGGCTGTCCAGCCGCAACGCCGTCATCTTGGGGCATCATTTCTGGAACGACAAGAAGGTGGCCCCAATGGGTACCGTCGCCGATTATAAGGATGTAGATTTCGCCCGCGAACACTCCCTCGTCCTCATCCAGACCCCAAATACGAAGATGACCTACGAGGCGCGGTTCGCGCAGATAGTCAACGGTCGCGAGCGCAATAAGCGCATCGACTTCGAGGGCGAGTCGGACTTCCGTGCATGGTACGGCGAATCGCGTGCGAACGCCGCCATGATGCTCGATGCCGAGACGGAGCCGGAACAGGTCATCTCGCTCGTCACCTGCTCCTACAACATCTGGGTCGATAACGAGCGCACCGTCCTCGTCACGAGTATGCAAGAAACGGCCAAGAATCAAGCCGAAAATACGCAAATCGCACCAGACGCATCCTGAGCCTTCTGGCGGCAATCCGACATACGGCTGGCATCCAGCATAGGCCCGACCCTCTCAACGCCCCGCAGACGCGATTCTGCGGGGTCGTTTTTCTTGCAACCTTCTGAAAATCAGCATCGGGTCGCCGTCCATGCGCGTTGATATAATGATGCCAACGGCTGACGTGGAAAGGACTGAAATGAAAGAGCAGAAGAAATCGAAGTCGCTTGAAATCGTGGAGAAGCAACGTGCGCTCGTGGTCGAGAAGATTATCGAGGACATGAAGCGCGACGGACTCCATTGGTCGGAACCCTACATCCCCTCCCTCAGCCCCCACAACCCGGTATCAGGCACGGTGTATCAGGGCGGCAACCGTTTCCACCTCGGTTTCGTGGGCTACATGCGCGGGTTCACGGACAACCGCTGGTGCACATTCAACCAGATTCGCGATAGCGGCTGGCATCTGAAGAAAGGTGCCAAAGCCGCCCTCATCGAGAAATGGCGCGAGTTCTCCATCAAGGAGGAGAACGAGGACACGGGTGAGAAGGAGGTCACCGGCCACTACCTGCGCTGCGTGGGCTACTGGAACGTCTTCAACGCAAGCGAAATCGAGGGCATCCCCGCCCCACCGGTACCGGAGCATGTGAGCGACCGCACCGCCGCCATCGCGGACGACCTTATCCTCTCCTCCCGCTGCCCCATCGTGGAATCCATGCGCTATCAGGGGAGCGCCGGTTACGCCCCCGGCTCCGACCGCATCCTCATCGCCCCGCGCGAGACCTTCCTTTCAGATGAGACGTTCACCCGCGTGCTCCTGCACGAGATGACCCATTCGACCGGGCACCCATCCGCCCTCAATCGCGGCTGCAACACTGACTTCGGAAGTCCCGAGTACGCGCAGGAGGAGCTTGTGGCCGAACTCGGCTCCCTTTTCCTCTCCGCAGACCTCGGCATCCAGAGCGTCGATTACGAGGGGGCGCACTACGAGAACCACGTCTCCTACCTGCAATCGTGGATGCACGCGCTGGAAGACGACCCATCCTACCTGTTCAAGGCTGCGGCAAAGGCCGACAAGGCGGGCACCCTCATCATCGGGCGCTACAACGATGTCTTGGAAAAGCGCCGCGACCGCGACGTGGAACGCGCACCTGAGAAGGTGTCCCTCAAGGGAGAAGTCGCGGCCATGAAGGGCGCGTCGAAGAGCCATGCTGAGCAGGCCAAAGCGCCTGAAATCGCGGTCTCCGCGCGGTAGAAAACAGTTGTGGAAATGGCTAAAATGTAGTATAATAGTAGTGTAGAAAGCTATCAACCTTTAGATATAGGAAGGGACTAAGAGAGAGGTGAAGTAGGATGAAATATACGCTGAAAGTGATTGAACCGACTCCATGGAGCTTCACCATCGAGTTCGATGAGGACAAAGCGAAGCGCAACGGGTACGACATTCAAACCCTCTACGACTACACCGACAGGAACGTCTCTCGGTACGGATGTGTCCGCATTGCGCAAGGGACTTGGAAGGCGGCTGACGGTGATGAGGTCGAGTCGCAGTGCCTCGCGCTATCGCTGCTGTCCAGAGCAGGATGGGTCATGCGCAACATCAAGTCCATGACCGCCTTCGAGGACGACTGCGATGAACAAGTTGATTACCTTGATATTCTGCGCCGTAACAATCCAGAGCGCTTATACGCATGACGGCGATGATGCACCATGTCGCACAAACGCAAGGCGTTCAATTTCGATTTGGATAACGGGAAGTTGGAGGAGTTATATCCCTCTCCTTCTGGCAGTACCACGAGCTACAACAACGCATGGCTGAAAATCAAGGCTTTCATGGAGGCAAACGGATTCGAGCACTCCCAGTATTCGGGATATGAATCCATCCATGGAATGTCCTATGCCGACGCGTTCTCAGTTTTGGAGAGACTGCAAGAGACGTTTCCATGGTTCAGAGAATGCGCCAAGGCCGCCTCTCTCACTGAAATCGGCAAGCGCCATGATGTCCTTGAGCACCTTGACCACATCAAAGATGAGGTGGAACCTCAAAATGAGCCTGAGCCTCATGTATCCCTTCAATCTGAAATGAAGGTCATGAGGGAGGCGGCAAGGGCATTAGAGAGCAACAGCGGGCGAAATCAAGGACCGCAGGTAAAGAACAATGAACGATGATGAGTAAGCGAGGTGAGGAAAGATGAAATACGAGATGCTTGATGGGCGTTACAAAGTTCCCGTACTGACAAAAGAATGGAAGGCGATGTGGTTCGTTCTAGGAATGTTTTTTCAATACATCGCGGTCATCTACGCCCTCATCTTCTATCGTCTAAAATATAGAAATTTGCCGACTGTTGCAAAAGTTGCAACCAAATGGTCTGCTATCGGCTCATGGCTAATGTTCGGAACTGTGCTTTGCGGATACTTTATTTTCGCCCTATGCCATTAACTAGTTGATGCTCTGACAATAAAGCCCCGACTCAAACCGGGGTTTTTTCTCGCGCATAACCGGCGCGGAGCCGCTGTCAACGGGAGCGTGGAATACCGGAGTCTTGGCGAGGATATGCCGCGAAAGCCCGTTTACAGGAGGCTCACGGGAAATCCTTTTGGTAAAGGAAAGGAGGCCTCCTGCTTTCCCTGCCCTCCGGCGAGGATGGGTTCGGGTGAAACCCGAGATACGGGTCAAGGGACGCGTCCCTTGCGGGGTTCGGGGTGGAATCCCGAGATGGATTGCATCGCACTGATATGACGAAGCCCCTGGTCGATGACCGGGGGCTTATCCTATGACCTATCTGGACCTAGAAGGGAAACAGGTCAACTGGTTTCAGGCCATGGCATCTCTTGAGCTTCTTGCCGCTTCCACAGGGGCACGGGTCGTTCCTCTTGAACCTCGACAGGAACATGCTGCGTTCAGCTCCGACCGATTGGGCAAGTGCATCGCACATCTCTAGGTACTCATCATGAGAGCCGCCATTGTTCGTATCGTAAATCTTCCCACGCAACTCATTGAATCGCATCCAATTCCTTATGGATGAATCATTGTCGTCATTCCATATGAACGGCAATAAATCAAGCAAACCGTTCACCTCGTCGTTGACGACATTCCATACGAAACCACCTAGGTAATAGACAAATGCGCTCTGGTAGAGCATCGCCGTCAAGTCGTTTCGCCCGCAATTCAGCTTTTCAGGCATGTTGTCACGCACCATCTTCCGTGCAAACTCTTGAGCAGCACCCACCATCTTAGTTCCAGCTTCTATAACCTCTCCGTCCTGCGTCTTACATCCGAAGGTATCCTCCTCGATGAGTTGCTTGATGTCGATGACCTCTATCTTCTCCTTCAAACAGCTCTGAGGCACCACGTATTCGGAGAAGCGTTCGTCCACATCATCGAACATGGTGGCGAACTTCCCATCAAAATCGACATCTCGCGGCAGAGTGAGGATGTTGTTCCATGTCACTGCATCGAATCGGACATATTCGTTCGTATCGAAAAAGATGAGGCATTCAGGTTTGCAGGGAGCCGCAAGGAGCGAGCGAAACCGGAACTCATCAGCCGTCCGCGCTGGAAAGCAGAAGACGGGATACTCGCCGCCGAGTTTATCGCGGAAGCAATCATATCTCGGGTCCTGCCGAGAAGACTGAGGTTCTTTGGGCTGGTAAGTTGCGAATAGCATTCTGCCTTCTTCCAAATAGGTTCATATACAAATACAATTATAGTAACACATATTACGGAACATAAAAAGAGCTGTGACAATCAACCGGAAATTGACGCACAGCTCTTTGAGTTTATTTCACTGCACCACAAGAGCAGCTATATCCAGTGGTAACAGTTTCGTCCCATGCAGGAGAAACTTCAATAGTTTCGTCCCATGCTTGCTCTAATACTATTTTGATAGTATGGTAGCCCATGCAGTTGTTATTTCCATTGTCGAGTTGAGAATCACTATGTGCCAACCACGCCTCATACGAATTAAACTGAGCAAAACATCCGTTACATTCAACGCCTGTGCCATACACGGCATCGTGATGAACAGTTTGAACCTGCGCCTCATGGTGCACGACCGTGGTCTGGGGAACCCAGTTATGGACATGCTGAGGTTTGCTCCCGCCATCGCCGTTCGTGCTACCACCCCCGCCATTTGAGCCGGAGTTCCCTCCATTGCCGGTGCTACCGCCATTACCGCTGGATGTGCTATTACCGCCGGTCTCGGGCTTGGACGCGCCCGCGTTCCCGCCTGACGGCTCGTCGGTCACGACCTCCTCGGCCTTCTGGCTCTCCTCGTCCACCTTGTCCTTGTCGGCGTTCGGGTTTGCCTTGGCGTTCTCCTTGACCAGCTCGATGACCTTGGTGCCGTTCGCGCCGGTCAGGGTCTCGTCGCCCTTCTTCACGGCGTCGCCGACGGACTTCACGATGGCGTTGAGTGCATCCGCGTCGGCCTTGTCAGCTGCGATGGGCTTGAACTCGAAGGGCAGGTCGGTCTTTGCCGCCTTCCCGTCTTTATCCTCCACCTCGGCTTTCACCTTGGATGCCTTCGGCACCTCATAGATGGAGCCATCCTTGTCCACGGGGCTGATGAAGGAGACCTCATACTCGCCCTCTGCGGGCACGCCGAGCGAATGCTGCTCGTTCGCATCGTAGGCGTGGTAGTAGTCCACCTTCTTTTCCTTGTTCACGATGTGGGCGATGACCGGCGAGGACTCGCCCTTCACCCAGCCGTCCGCCTTGGCACCGAGCTGGATGACCTGCTGCTCCTGCTTCTCAGTCTGCTCGATGGGCGTAGGCTCCTTCGGCTCCGGCTTTTGCGAAGCCGCGTACCAGACACCGCCTCCGATGAGCGCGATTGCCAGCAACCCGCCGAGTCCGACCATCACGGCTTTCCTCTTGTCGAACTCATGGCCGAAGAGCACGACGGTACTTTTCTTCCCAACCTCCTCCCCATCGGCGGGAACATGGGGCATCTGCTGCGTGCCCATCTCCTGCTTATCCTTATCGAAATCCTTCTTGTCTTCCATGACCAATCTTCCTTTCAATCCCACGCCGTCCGGTCGGCGCTTTCTTTAACCTGAACTTATATGTATGCTCCCGCATCATCCGCACAGGATGTAATCACTTCTTATGAGAACATCTGCCAGACGATGTGGACCAAGATGAACAGCACGAGCATGAGCGCCGTCCACTTGAGGAAATGGAACATGCGGTCGGGCAGGGTGACCATCGCAAGGCGCTCGATGCGGCGCTTCGACTCCAAGACCATCGTGTCGATGGCCTTCTTACTGCGCTGCGTCGCCTCGTCTATATTGCGGAGGGTTATCTCCTGTGCCTTCTCCTGTGCCTTGTTCACGCCGTTGAGCGCGGCCTGCTCTGCGGAATGGGTCTCGTCCTTGGCGCTGTTGTACAGCTCCTCGACCCTATCGACCAGATTGCGCATCTCATAGAGCGTCTGGTCCATCTTCTTCACAGCCTGATTGACCTCGGCCCTCTGGGCATCCACGCTCTCCTTGAGTTTCTTCACGGAACCGGAGAGCCTTCGGTAATCGCTGAGGTCATCGGCCTTCTCCTCGACCTCGCCCACCAGCTTGCGACCTGCGGCACGCATCTCACGCGCCTCCTCGCTGAGGTTCCTGACCCCGCTGATGTGCGTCTCGACACGCTCGTCATCGCGTTCCATATCCTCTCCTTGTCCTAGAGATTCCTTGAGGTGCTTCGCGCTATATGCCATGCCGTCACACCTCCTTCTCGCCCACCAGTCTGGTGCGGGTGTGGAAATCATCGCCTATGAGTCCGGTTCGCATGAAGTTCTGCAAGGCATCGGCCACGGTGATGGCGGTCTGACCGTCATCGCATTGAGCCACGCAGCACCAGTTGCCCGGTCGATGCTCCAACGCATGGGCGCGGCGCACCTCCACGACCCACTTCTCCGTCGCCTGCTCCTTACTCATAGAACTCCTCCTGCTCGTGATAATCCTCGCAACTGATGTATTCCGGGCAGTTGGACGGGTTTATGCGGCATCCATCCAAATCGGGGTATTCGCATCCCAGATTTCTGCCGAGCCAATGGGCGCAATCCGCCTCTCTGCATTCATTGTCAGCCATTCGTTCTCCTTTCCAAGCAATAGTATTATACCATACTATATCAATAGTAAACTACTTTTCTCCAATTTTACCCATCTCCGACCGAAGCTCGAAGATGTTCGCCAAGATGAAGGCGATGCCGAAGTGGGTCATGGCATCCGACCCCTCGGGTTCGCCGCTGAGCCACCGCGCTATCGCGATGAGCGCCCAAGCAGCGGCCATCGCGTACCAGAGAACGCTCTGGATGAGGTCGCCGTCCAACTTACTCATCGGTGCGGGCCTCCCCCGTCTTCCGCAACTTATGCCGCATCACCTGTATGGCACGCACGCTCCTGCCGGTCATACGCGAGATTTCCCTGTCCGGCATCGTGTGCTCCATCACCAGTTCCCTCTCCCAGTCCTGCCACCTCGTGTGACGGACATCATCATCGCCGGGGCACAGGGCATAGTTCCTCTCCCGCTGTCGGTTGCGGTACTCCCTTGCCCTCTCGCTGTCCGCGAAGTTCTTCAATGTCTTCGGCATTCACGCCTCCTCGAACTCGCCGCACCAATCGGCATCGGTGCTGTACACGTCGGCACCCGTGGTGCGGTCGCAGGTGGTCAGGTGGGTGCATCGCGTGCAGGGGAACAGGTGCGCCGCAGAGCACCTGCGACTGCGAACCAACCCGCAGTGCATGAGGCAACCGCCGGTGCAGGAACACCGACCGTCGGTCATCCCGTCGTAGCCGTTCTCCTCAAGCCAATCCGCGACCATATCCACCACGGTGGCCCCGTCCTTATCCATGGACTGCATCTCGCCCCTCCCCCATAACACCCGTCCCGCAAAACGGGCAGACATTAAGCGGCAGCTCTGGTTCAGGCTCGATGAGGTCGGCGAGGCGGCGATACGACGCGTCGGCCAGAATGAGATTGAAGTCACTTCGCCGTACACCTATGATGTCCTCAATATCCTGTCCCGTGAACAGAGGCTTGCCGATGTGCTTCCACAGCCGCTCCGCCACATCGCGCCGCTCCTTGTCAAACGCCCCTTTCATCACCTCCTTATCAATGGAAGCCGTCGCAGCGGCTCGGGCGTTCCATCGCTGTATCAGCTCATCTATGAACTCGCCGGTCATCTCCGCACCGCAATGGATGCAGGTGATGCCGAACAGAGGTGGCGACTTGCGCGTCGCCGGTCTGACCTCGCCGGACATGGGTTCATGACCGCAGAAGGGACAGGGTTTCAAGTCGCGTTGCCCGATGATGTTCATGTGTCCGTCCTCCCACTCTAATACATGAGGAGGGAACCGCATTTCGGACAGAAGGTCGGCACGTCTTCGGCCAAGATGTCGAACTGCGGTTCCGTCACCTCATCCAAATCGGTCATGTCCTGCGCGATGACACCCGCCCAGCCGCAGTGCGAACACCAGATGCCATCGACCGGGTTGGCCGAGGACTTGTTAGCGGAGTTCACGCGCGGCACGTACCTGCGGCTCTTGAAGCGCGAGGATTCGTGGCTGACCTCGATGTGCTCGGGCCACTCATCCTCGCGCCAATTACCGGGAAGAATCTCGTTCAGATACATCAACGCCCCTCTCATGGTCGTGTGTGTTGCTACTATTGTAGCATACCATAAACCTACCAATGTGGAGATGTTGGGTATCTTCACGGGGCCGCTACTTAACGCACGTCCGGTCGCTCATGCCCGCGCTCATCCTTGCCCATGGACGGTGCTTCGCGGCGCGGCTGGGTACCGGACCCGCTCGTGCCTCCGACCTTCTTGGGCTTGCGTGCATAGGGAACCTCGGAAGCCATCTCGACGCGCAGCTCGTCGGCACCGCGACGATATGCGAGCCACAGGCGCTTCACCTCGGGGTCGTCCATGACCTCCTTGGGCGGGCGCTTGAGTTCGAGCTTCGGGAACGCGGCGAGGGCAGTGCCCTCCAAGCCATGCGCCTTCTTGCGGTAATCGAGGTAGGTCTTCCTCATGTCCTCTAGGTAGGCATCGCGGATGCCGGTGACGCGCTGGCGCTCGGCTTCGACTGCCGCTCGGGCCTCGGCGATTTCCGCGCCCTTGGCCTCGATGTCCGCTTCCACGTTCTGCAAGAACCGCTCCTCAAGGCCGTTTGCGTTCAGGTCGGCATCGAGCTTCGCGAGGGAGAAGGAGTATTTGGAGTTGTCGGTGTCGGTGACGTAGAGCCTGCCCTTGCGGAACTGGGTGTCAACGCCCCAGCCCTCAAGCATCTCACGGTACTCGTAGATGTTCTCGGCCCTGTCAGCTGCGAGACGGCACAGCTCGCGCAGGTTCATCTTGTAGGACTCTCCCCCGCGCCCCTCAATCTCCTTCTCCACCTTCGACGGCTGCTTCTTATGGACGGAGGAATTGCGCTCATCGCGCTCCACCTGCTTCAAGCCCCATGCCTTGTCCATCTTGCGGATGCGGGAGGCACGTTCGACCTTGGCCTTCTGCCCGCGCCCTTCATTGAGGCGCTTTTTCGTCTGGATGTCGGAGCGATTTATGACCATATGAACGGCATAGCGATGGGTCTTGTCCTCCTTGCAATACTCGTTGTGCAGGGCGAAGACCACCTGTTGATTCGGATAGAACTTCGCCGCGTACTCCTTCGCGTAAGCCATGCACTCCTCTGGCGTGAGCTTACCACCGTTAATGTCGCATTCATCCGGAAGGAAGGCGAGTATCTGATGGTACATAATCGTGTTCCGCGACGGTCTCAACTCACCGGTTTTCTTGTCTCGGACCATTCGCGATGCCTTATCGTGACCGAAGCGCCTGCGCGTTGTTTCCATGAAAGTCGCCCAACGCTTGATATTGGTGCATCCATCCATGTTCTGAGAGTCACGGAGAAGAACCTTTTTATCATCGTTGATGTAGGCGCGGAGGTTGCGCTGATGTCCATTCTCCGTAACGGCTCGCTGTTTGATGATGGTCATGGTTTTTCCTCCTCTCATCCTTCGTGAAACTACTGTCGTTCATCCTTGCCACTAGGAGCATCTACACATGTGCCCATTTCCTACATCACAGCGTTCTTCTCACTCGCACACTTCCAAATGACATTCAGGTAAGGCTCATCCTTCTCGTTGTAATGCAGCCTTGCCCAAACCGACTTCATACCGACGCGCTCTTTTAGAAACTCGTATTTTGACCGTCCGTTCATCCTCTGCCCATCATGATAGCGGGCTGAATCCATCACCTGTCCGTTGACACGGAACTCGATTGACGGATTCTTACGGCCCGATATTGGGACGGATGCGTACTCGGCTTCAATGATACCGAATGGAATAGGCAGGGGAGACTCAACGCGTGGCAGATATAGAGTCTCGTATAGGTCATCATATCGGACATTCAAACCGCTATCTCGGCGGAACAGAGACAGCTCATTCATCTTCTCTTCTGTTCTACTGTCAATCTCGACCATATCAATGAATGACACTCCATCAGACACAGCGCCATGAGCTATGCAGCGAACAGCGGTATCGTGATAACCCGTCCTTATGAGTTCAGAGAGAGACCGCCCGAACGAGCTTGGTGCCTCCGCGAATTTGTAATTCCGACCGGAACGGGTCAGACCGAATCCGTCATACCCATCCATCAGCTCGGCATCGAAGGACTCGCCTACCATCAAGTCGCTCAACGCCTCTGGGGCATCGACCTTGATGAAATAATTCGAGCGATAAGCGGTCTCGAACCTAAACGGGCTGAACTTATATGGATGTAAATCGGAATACCAAACGACAGCCAAATATAGGAACTCACAATTGTGCCATCCACCTGCATCGCAGAACAGAATAGCATTTTCGCTAACATCACCGATGTGAGTGCGAATATCCCCAGCCGCCCAATCATAAGAGGCAATCTTCGCAAGCACTCTCATCTCTGCATCATATAGAACGACATCAAGTTTCTCAGATGGCGTGTTTTGAAAAAGCTGGGGTTCTATCGACACCCACGCGCACTTTCCCTTTGTAGACATCTCCGAACCGCAAATCGCGATTTACCTCGGCACGGCGGAAGCGATATGTATGGACGCCGACATCAATGGAAAGCTGGCTATACCAGTCCGTTTCGCGTAGATGAGTCCATAAGACTGCTTGGGCAGCTGAACACGATTGTAACTTCCCGTACCCACCGAACATCTCATGCTCAATTCCCATACCGCGCAGTATCCCCCGTGTGAAAACATCGCTGACATCAATGAGGTAATTGTCATCAGTCTGATGTTCGTTCTTATCTTTCAATGCCATGCGCAGCTTCCTCGCGTCAAATGCCATTTCCAGCTCCAATCATATCTGCATCTTAATCATCGACAGATTCCCAGTGGAATCCACCGGCTTTGTTGTTTATAGCGCGATAGATTTCCCTGCGGTTAATCCCCGTCTTCTCCATCGCCTTCCTCGTGCTTTCGAATACCTCACCTGTCTCGATGCAACGAACTTTCATCGGAGTTCGTGAATGGGAGAAGAACTCCTCGGGTGGTTGCGGTTTATCAGCATAGAAATAGTGATGCCCCAATACAGCATGTCCATCTGTTATCGCGCTGTAAAGAGAAGAACAATGGACACCGATAACCCTTGCACACTCACTGAGCGACTCGAACTTCTCGCCGGTCTCCAAACAGATGACAGGTTGTTTCTTTCTCATTTTTATCCTTTCTCAAATCACCGTTTACGTGAATCAGCATTTAGGACTCATCACTTTCGTCCTCGCTGAAATCACGGGCGGTGATATAGACCTTTTTCCGTGCCGCCTCATCGCAAAGTTGGCCGAGCACATCTGAGACTTTCAGGAACATGTCTCCCTCACGCGTCAAGACGCGAAATGTCTCGTCCGCGTTATAGGCATCCGCACCATATGTGTTCAAAAACTTCATGAGCTGGTTTAAGTTCACGCCCTGTTTATGCAACTCGGACGCGATTTTCTCGATGGGACTAACATCAATCATCGTGATGTTCAGGTTGTCAGAATGGATGAGCGTTGTGCGCACATATTCCGAAACCGTCATCCCCAATTTGGCAGCCTTGCGTTTGATGGTCTCCCGTTCCCTATCCGTCACACGGACTTTCAGCCATATATCTCTCTTCGACAAACTCTTCTCCTCACTTTCATAAAACGGAACTTCTGAAACGGTGCCGCCGCCGTTTCCTAGTTCCGAGATTGCGAAAAGCCGCCTTTTCGCCGGTTTGAGAACGGTGGTCTGGTGGCCTACCTTTAGGTACCTGAGTATCAGTCGAGAACCCCCTTTCGGTTAGGCTCCTAAAGCCGTCCGAAAGCAAGATGGAAGGGTGGTTCAAATGCGGTTTTACCGCGTTTGTGGCCACACTTCCTACATCTTGCAACTCGAAGAGCGACCTTGGTCGGTGAGCACTGCTATTGTAGCAGTGCGAGAGCCTTCCCGGACGGGAAATAGGGGTGCCGCCGCCCCTATTTTCTGGCCGGGAAGGCGGTGTCTCCCAGAGCTTGCGGAGGGAGACAGAAAGGTGGGGTGCCGCCGCCCCACCTTTCTCAAATTCGCGAAACGCAGACAGATAATTTGGTTTTTCCCGACTTGGCAGTCATATATTATCAGACGCTCGCGAACGGATGAATGCCTACGCCTCGGCATGAGAACGCCACCCCGCGAACCGACAATCGTGTGATTCTCAAAATCGGTCGCGCCGTTTTCTGGATGGCGGCGAACCGGAACGTTGTGCTTATAGAGGACCGCACGCCTGCCGACCCAGTAATCCGTCCCGTCATCGTTCTTACGTCCCCACAGCCACTCCGCGACCTTGCCGAGGGGGAAGCCGTTGAGGAGCGGCGAGGGAATCATCTCGTCCTCGTCCCTCCCTAACGTGCGGTAGGTGATTTCGTATTTGTCGGAATTGGCTTTCGTGGGAACTCGCTTCACGCCGACGATGGTGCAGTGAATCTTGGTCGCCATCGCCACGCGATAGGCTAGGTTGTTCTCATCCTCGGCATCAACGATTGCCCTTGCGCATAGACCCACTTCTACGGGTCTTGGTTGACGGCCCTTCACGATGGCGGCGGTCATGTAGGCCACCGGAAGAATCTCACGATAGCGTTCATCGGTCATCTTGTTCTTGCGCTCGTCCATATTGCGTCTCCCTTCGTCGCGGACGGCTGATATGGGAAACCGCCCATACGGGCGGCTCCATATTCCTACTTCAACTTCGCGACAAGCTCGATGATTCCCTCGCGCTGTCGGCTACCGAGACCCTGCACGCGTCGGTTCTCCGCGATGCCGAGCTTGCGCATGATGTCATCGGCCTTCGCCTTGCCGATGCCGGGGATGCACATCAGGAACTCGTGGACGCGGATGCGCTTGGCGCGGTCATCTGCAAGGGCGTCGGCAAGGGAAAGCTCCCCCTTCTTCACGAGTTCCTTGAACTCCATACGCTCGCGCCGCGCCTCTGCTGAACGCTCAAGCGCGGCCTTGCGCTGCTCGTCGGTCATCTTCGGCAAGTTGCTGTTCTCCATTTTTTCTCTCCTTACTCTCCGGCATTGCCGGTTCGCTTGTTCTCAGATGCCGCCTTGCGCAAACGCCAGCGGCGGTTCGAGATGGACTTCATCGAACGCTTGATGATTGGTGAAAGCTCGCTCAACCCTCTCATCTTCTGGAAATCTCGACGATGCTTCTTCTAAGAGACTTCATGCTCATCGCTCATGTCCAACTCGTAAAACTTCGCGTTACGCGGTAGAAACACCAACCGCACGGTATGTCCGCCATAGTAGAAGGGGCCACTGTATCGGCACTTATGGATGGACAGCTCCGTCGCGGCCTCGTCCTCATCCTGCGCGATTGACAGAACGGCATCGCAACGCTCCATGGCATTCTTCACATCAGCGCTATCGTGCCAACCGTGCGCAGTCAACACGACCGCCGCATTGCAAGAGTCCGCGCACTTCTTCAAACAGTTACAGAGGCTAGTGGGGCTGCAATCAAAATCATCCAATCCGTCTACCACAATCACGGTCGATTTCCCGCGCCCGGAATTATCGACATACGCAAACTCGCTGATAACATTCTCTAGCTCAACTACGGTAGATGGAATATCACGAAGTTTTATATCCAATTTGGAGAGGTCTTCTAAAGCAGTCAGAATCTCATCGCTCACGACATCGGCATTAGAATGCAATCGCAGGGCTGTATGAATGGAGGCGAGAGATTCTGACGCAAGCATCTTCGCAAAGCACAAATCGACGCCATCATGTGTAAAGAGAAGACACCTATGGCCTTGCGCGGCGGCATTAAGACAGATGTTCATCGCGAATGCGGATGTCCCCATGCCGGGTTTCGCAAGAACAGCCGTCACGGTCTTCGACAGTAGCCCACCGTTAAGTTCGGCATCTAAACCCGGCCAACCCGTCGGGATGAAAATCGACTTTTCAAAATTCAACTTCAACATGTCTACGCCGTCCACTTCTTGACCTCGACCACATCGTAGGTGGCGGCGAAACCGCTGGCCTTCGCACCGAGGGTGAGCGCGTCGCAGACGGCCACCGCCTTGTCGAATGACTCGCACCACGCGACGGCCACGCCGCCGACCACCATCACGACGTAAATCTTGTCGAGCTTCGCATCTGCCGTTGTCGCCATGTCGGCTCCTTTCACTTCGTCCTTCTTGAACGGTTCCGTGTATGCAGGCTTCTCTTTCTGCTGTTGCGCCTTCGCCTTGGGCCGCACCTTCTCCTTCATCTCCTCCAAGATTCGCGCGTCCATGTCGGCGCACCAATCGGTGTAGGCCTTGATGGCGTCCTTGTTGGTGGCGCAGTTGAACATGTGGCGGTCCATCTTGCTGTCGGGCATCTGGTACGTGCCCATGTACGTCGCCCCATGAGTCGGGCCGTAGAGCTTCCCGCGTCCGCCCTGTTGGTTGAATATGGGCTTATCGGGCTTCGACATCCGTCTCCTCCTTCACCTCGACCGCGACGCCCTCCTCGGCGGGCACGAGCCACGTGCGCCATTTAGAGGTAAACTTGCCCGCCTCGCCGTAGGCCGCGCGGAAGTTGCAGACGACGCAGATGCGCCCATCGCCGCCACGCGCGACCCCGATGACCGTGCCCAGACCGAACTTCTGGGAGAGGATTCGACCCCCGATGTGATAGCGGTTCCCGTAGGCATCGCGGGGGAGCGCATGGATGTACTTGTACACCCCGATTCGCTTTCCCATCGCGCACCGCCTACGCGAACTCGGCTTCGAGGAGGCGGTTGATGAGGACGGTCATGTTCTCACCCGTCTCCACCTTGTGATATTGGAGCTTCGTGTGCATGGACTTCGGGATGCGGACGTTGATGCACACCAGCTCATCGACCTCCGGCTGCGCGTGCTGGATGGAGGCCTGCTGGCGCTTGGACTTCTTCGCGGAGGCCATGAAGGCGTTACCGTTGTTAGACATATTTCTTCTCCTTCTCATTGATGATAGAATCTGCCAGCTCCTCAAGAGCCGGGATGACGTGGCTGTGCGGGCTGTGCTCCGCGACCGACTTGCCCTCGGCTGCGGCCTGCGAGAGGGCGACCGCGCGGGGCACCTTCGCGATGACCGGCACCTGCTCGGACTCAAGGAACTCCACGAGCTGCTTATCGAGCTTGCCGAACGCGTAGAAGTTGTTGACCACGAGCCGTATGGCCGCATCCGTGCCGGAGTCCTTGGCGATTTCATAGGTGCGCATGGTCGGTTCCACATCGCGCGTGCTCGGGAGCATGGGGATGAGGATGACATCGGCGGCGCGGCACCAATCGCCCATGCCGTCGTTCAGGACGCCAGCCGTATCGACAATCTGGTAATCGCAGGACTCGGCATAATCCGGGTCATCGCAGACCTCGTGAACGGAGCCGCCCTGCGGGTCGGTGGAGACGAACGCCACCGTGGAGCCTCGGCGCTCAAGCGCGAACGCCAGCTCGTCGGCGAGGGTGGTCTTGCCCACACCGCCCTTCTGGTTGAGGAACAGAATCGTGAACATATACATCAGTCCTTTCGTGTCTCGATTCATGAGTCGCTTAATCCGCGAGGCCGCGCTTGCGGTACTCTCGGCAGAGGGCGCGGACCGTCACGGCATAGATGGTGAACAGCGCGGTGAACAGGAACGCGACCGCGAGCACTTCGGGTGCGCTCAGGCCGATATAGCAGCCCAAGGCGAGGGAGACGATAGCGTCCATCGGTGCCGCAGCGGCCACCATGATGGCGAGGCCCCCGTCGATGGGGCGAGGGTTCCGGGCCATATGCCCTCCCTTGGACTTCATCCACATCACTCCCCCCACCAGTCATCGGCCCCGTCGGGGTCGGCGGACGACGCGGCCTTGCAGAGCGCGGGGGCGAAAAGGAACAGGACGGCTATGACAGCCATCGCCGCCACGGCCCAAACCCAACCGCCCAGACGCCATGCGAGGACGGCGATGGCCGCGAACTCCACGAGGATGGTGGCCGGGACCCCGTATTCCACCATTCCGACCTTGACCTTATCCGAGATAGCCATATGCGGGACCTTTCATAGATGTCAGACTTGGAACGAGATGATGAAGAAGATGAGCGCGAGGAGGCCGAAGAGGGAGATTCGCAGCACCCGTGCGCGGGTCATCTTCCTCCTCGCGAAGATGTACGCGGCGTCGTGGGCGATGCCGGATGCCGCGAGCACGACCGCAAGCATCAGGAAGGCCCAGCCCGCCGCGAACATGACGGGCCTCACGACCGGACCTAGAACGGGATGTCCTCGTCATAGAGGTCGAGTTCGGGAACCGGGGCGGGCACCGCGTGGGACGGCTCGCATTGAGGCGCGGAGGCGTCGCCGGTCTGCTCGCGCTTGCCGCCGCTGAACTCAAGCTGGTCCACGATGACGCTCAACTCATGGCGCTTCTCATCGTCCTTGGTCCACTGCGAGTAGCGCAGCTTGCCGTCGATGGTGACCTTGGTGCCCTTCAAGAGGTACTTGGACAGCTTCTCGGCGCGGATGCCGAACAGGGAGCACTTGACGAACACGGGGGAATCGACGTACTCGCCCTCGGCGTTCTTGCGCTTCTCGTTGACCGCCACGGTGAACCCCGCGACCGCGAGGCCGCTGGCGGTGGCGCGCATCTCCACGTCGCGCGTCAGGTTGCCCTCGATGATGACTCGGTTGATTGCCATTCTGAATCCAATCTACTCGGATATGACTACCTGCCTTTTCGGCACTACCAATATAGCAAACTACAATGCCAGTATAATTGGAATGTAGTAACCTCCATATCTTCTACACGCCGTGTACGTCGGACGTGCCAAGGCCGCGCGATTCCTGCGGTACGCCCTCCATGTACTCCTCAAGCACGATGACCTCGCCCGGTTCGACCCCATCTTCATCAAGTCCCTGCTCGCGCACCAGATAACCGTCGAACGCCAACTTGGCGATGTTGTCCACGCAACCGATGTAATAATCCTCGCACCAAGTGTCGTATATCTCCTTGGACACCTGCGCCAACGACCTGTCAACGACCTCGGCGATGTCGAGGAACGAGCACCCGGTGGCGAAGAAAGCCACGGTCTCAGCCCATTTCCTAGCTTCGCTGACGCGCCTCTTGCCGTAACGGGCACGTGCCCGTTCGAGCGTGAGGCCATGCTGCTCAAGACTCGTGCGGATAATCCGCTCAGCCTTCTCACCCTCCCCTGCCACGCCGCGCCAACTACCGATGCCGATGGACTGGCGGAGCCAACCGCACCCGTGGGACTCGAAGAACGCATCCAAATCGGCGTAGCTCACGGGCTTGCGCCACCACGGAGCACACCAATCACCCAAGTCATATATGGAATTGATACCGAACGGGCTGTCTACCTCTTTTTGCAAAGCCAAACGCATGGTCAGCAGGTAATGGCAATCGCAGATTCCGTTGTCCTCGACAAGGTTCTCCATCTTCTTCATCCTCCCAATCCTTCAACAAATCAAGGAGGGGTCGCCGGTCTTCCGGTGCCCCTCCCATGCCGCGCCTAGCGCTTTCCAAAGCTCGTGACCGAGAAGAAGTCCCCATTGCCGACGGTCTTCCGCACACGGTAATAAATCCCCTCTGCGCAAGTCTCCTTCGCTATGACAACATCGGAGGGTCTGACGTTCTTCCATCCGTACATCTCGCGAACCCACTTGTCGAGGAACGCCTTGGTGGGGTGGAATGAACGGGAAGAGACATTGCGGTAGAAGTCGCGCCTCGCCCTCTCGCGCCTCTTGGCCTTCGCTCCGTCCGCCTCATGGGCATCATCGACGTACCAATCACCATCGACCTTGAAGAACACACGCTCGCTGATGACGTTCCCCGGCTCGACCCAATCGAAGGACCCCTTCGGGGCGCGGCACTCGAACAGGATGCGCGAGTCCAACCCCCGCAAATTCGCGAAGCGACCGTCCTCAGCCACCTCTTTCAACTCGGGGCGGCGGATGCCGACGGCGACGCGCTCACGGCCACGGGAGAGAAAATGCACGCCCACGACATCGCTGTAACTCGCATTGTCCATCTCAAGGACCCAGCCGTCCTCGATGTAGCGATGCACGATTCCCGTGATGATGGCGTTCAGGTCGTTGCGCTTCATGGTGGTTTCCCTTCCCTCTCGGTTTGCGTTGCCTTAATTATAGCAACCTACAATACTATCAATGTAGTAAAGTAGAAACCTACACATATCGCACACACACCCCTCCATAGGGAGAGGGGCACCCTCGCGGATGCCCCTCTTGCCACCTAGTCGAAGATGAAGCGACCATCTTGGACGTGCATCTTCTCGCCATCGAACGTGTAGCGCCAGATGCGCGGGTCCTCTGCACTCGCCTCGTCCCAGTTCTCCATGAACACGAGGACCGAATCGGCCCCGATGACGGGGGCGCAGGCATCGAAGACAGCGCGGCCCATGTCGTCCCTGTACCTGCCGTAGCCATCATCCTCGAAGTAGATGAAATCGACGCCCTCCTCTCCCCCATGCCCGCGTCCAGCGCCAGCTCGGTGAACCTGCCGTAATCCTCCTCCTTGATGGAGAGGATGCCCTTCAAAAGGACAGTCCTGTCCTCCCAATCAATCTCGTTAAACCACTTGCGCTTCGGCTCGAACATATCCGGTTCCTTTCTCTCGGTTGTCTGTGGCTTAATTATATCAGCCTATCATACTATCAATATGGTAAACTACATTCCTACATACCCTCTCCACAATGTCGCCCCCGCAGGGAACATGGGTCATAGGGGCTAAGCCCCTATCCTTGCCCTTCCCCTCTCTCGTCACCCATGTGAACAAGCAGCCCTATCCACAGCACCGCGCTTCCCGTGACCGTCAACCAACCCTCCTCTCTCCCTGCCTTTCTTTCCGCCTTCCCATGAGAAAAGGGGCCGCGCCGAAGCGCGACCCCTTCCGTGTGTAATTCCATAGCCAAGCCATTCGCGACTCCGCCACGTTCTTCCTTCTCAGGTCCAATCTTGGCCGCGATACTCTTTTCCACCGCATCGCCGGTCTTACCCGAGGTGCCATATCGGTGGGATTCGATTGCGTCAGGCTAGTAGGGCAGCGCCAAGAGGGGCAGCACCGCGATGTAGCCGACGACGGACAACGCGATTCGGATGCCGAGGCCGATGAGCGCGAACTTCGTGCAATCGGAGCGGTACGGCGCGTCCATGTTGCACAGGGACGCCAAGATTGCGCATCCCGCACCGCCGAGCAGGCCCGCGAAGAGGTAGCCCGCCTTCTGACCGCCCGTGAGGAACGTCTTGCGCGTCACGAGCACTTGGTCGTTCTGGTTCTCCATGATTTGACTCCAATCGGACAAGGGGACCGGGGGGGCGCGTCAGCGCCCCGCCGGTCCCCATATGCAACCACCGTCAAGAAAGGAGACGGCCCGTCCATCGTAACCCACTCAGCCCCGATATAACGCCTTGTTCTCCTCGTACCATCGACTGGCATCCTCGACGGTGCCCCCGCCCAAATGACCCACGACTTCGGCACCCTCGTATAAGCGGTCGGAGAAGAACGGGCGGCACTCGTCGCAGAAGGAGCGAAGGCCGCGCTCAATCCACGACGGATTGCAGGCGTTCACCCACAGCCCCTCCTCGCCCTCGATTGACACGAGGTAGTCGCGCCCGCCCCCCTCGTACTCGATGATGTCCCCGGCACT
>OLRX01000263.1_pt1 | contig 50628 bp, 43 predicted proteins | sample 1672991 | NCBI WGS metagenome assembly OLRX01 (sample SAMEA3136744, study PRJEB25190) | human gut metagenome | biome: human gut; feature: human-associated habitat; material: faeces | place: Austria | collected 2013
CGTGACCTCCGCCGTGACAGGGCGGCATTCTAACCAACTGAACCACCGGGCCGTTCGTCATTATATCTGACGTCTAAGGATTATATCATAGTTTACCGTTTTAGGCAAGCATTTTTTGTCTTGTCAACAGGGCAGAGAAACCGTCTCTTCCCCTTGTCACAAAGCCTAACTAAAACCTTTCTAAATATTTCTAAGAATATAAAGAAGCAACAAAGAAAACTGCCTAAAAGCAACTCTCTTGCTGCTTATTTTACATTATTTCAAAGGATTGCTTTTTCCGGTGCTGCCCCGTTTGGTCAATTCTTTTCCGCCTTGGCATAAAGGGCAGTTCTCCGCCTTATAGGTAGGCACGTTTAAGTGCAGCAATGCCTCAGTACGCACGCCGAAATCTACTTTGCCGCCGCTGCGGTCCACCAACAGGCCTACGCCCACTACGTTACCGCCGTGTTCCCGCACCACATCCATGACTTCCATCACGCTGCCGCCGGTGGTGACAATGTCTTCCACCACTAAGACCCGGCAGCCTTCCGGAATCTGAAAGCCTCGTTTCAAGGTCATCTTGCCGTTTTCCCGTTCGGTGAAAATCGCGCGGGTCCCCAAGGCTTTGCCGGTTTCGTGGGCTAACAGGATGCCGCCGGTGGTCGGGCCTACTACTAATTCGATATTATCTGCAGCAAAGCGGGCCGCCAGTTCCTGGCAAAGCTGTTCGGTATATTCCGGGTGTTGCAGTACATTGAATTTTTCCACATACATGGGGCTGTGCAGACCGCTGGTCAATAAAAAATGCCCGTGCAGCACGGCCTGGGTTTCTTCCAGCAGACGCAGGACTTCTTTTTCCGTTAACATAGTATGTCCCCTTTCCATGAGCTACATTGTATCGGGTTTATGTGCTTACTAAATGTGATTCTATATGAATATTATTTTACATGACTATTATTCTGCATAAATGTTATCCCACATAGTTGTCATCTTACATGAATAACATTGTTCTGCATTAATGTTCTCCCACATGGATGCCATCCTATATGGATAGCAGCTTATATAAGTGTCAGCCCACATTCTTAATCTCATCCACAATGGCAGTGGCGGCTGCCTTGCGGTCTTCCGCTTTCATGATGGGGCGTCCCACCACAATATGCGTGGCGCCGGCGGAAAATGCCTGCGCCGGTGTGGCAATACGGCTTTGGTCATCGGTAGCGCTACCTGCCGGACGTACGCCCGGTGTTACGATTAAAAAGTCCGGTCCGCAGGCTTCGCGAATCGCAGCAGCTTCCTGCGGCGAGGCCACGACTCCGTCCAGTCCGGCTTTTTGAGCCAGTTTAGCCAAGGCCACCACCTGCTCAGCAATCGTATTGTTATAGTTCAAAGCGGCAAACTGTGCCTCGTCCATGCTGGTAAGAATCGTTACCGCCAGCAGTTGCGGACGTTCCACGCCTAGTTCCGCCGCTTTATTTTTGATTGCTTCCGCAGCAACGGCCATCATTTTTTCCCCGCCCACGGCATGCACGTTGATCAGATCCACGCCCAGCCCGGTCAACACTTTCAAAGCGCCGGCTACGGTGTTGGGAATATCCTGTAATTTCAGGTCCAGAAATACTTTCTTTTTCCGTTCCTTAAGGTAGCGGATCATCTCGTTGCCGACGGCATAATACAATTCCATGCCGACTTTATAGTATTCCACTGCATCACCGATTTCTTCTACGGCTTGTTGTGCCGCGTCCGCTGTGGGAAAATCCAGAGCGGCAATCAGTCTGGGGTCACTTGTCATAGTTTCACCTCTGACTACTAATTTTTTTGTATTTGTTCAATTTTTACATCTGCTCGATTTTTTGTATCTGTATCATTTCCTGCGGATCAGTTCCGTCCGAGCAAAGCCAAACCTGCCGTCAGTGCAAATGGACTGGCTATTATTACCTTGATCAGTTCCGTCCGGGCAGCGCCAGGCCTATCATGTCCTGAATTTGCCTGATATTATGCCGGTCCATGTATTCCAAAATCCCCGGACTGATGGTTTCGGCAATCGAGGGATTGATGAAGTTAGCGGTTCCCACGGCGATGGCGCTGGCCCCTGCCAAAAAGAATTCCACGGCATCTTCGGCGTTCATAATACCGCCCATACCGATAATGGGAACTTTTACCGCCTGGGCCACCTGATACACCATCCGTACCGCTACGGGGCGAATGCAGGGACCGCTGAGGCCGCCCGTTACGTTGCCCAGCGCAGGACACTGGCGCTGAATATCGATTTTCATACCGATCAGGGTATTGATCAGTGAAAGCACATCCGTTCCCGCAGCTTCTGCCGCTTTTGCCATTTCCGTAATACTGGTCACGTTGGGAGAAAGCTTGGTAATGACAATTTTAGAAGTGTGTTTCTTCACCTGCTCCACTACTTTGGCCAGGCTTTTGGCATCGGTGCCGAAAATAATGCCGCCGTCATTGACGTTGGGGCAACTGACGTTAATTTCTACCGCAGCCACGCCGTCCACGTCCAGTTTCGCAGCCAGTCTGCCGTATTCCTCCGGGCTGGAGCCGTCAATATTGACGATGACCGGTACATCATACTGACGCAGTTGGGGCAGGGTTTCCTGTAAAAAGTAATCGCTGCCGGGGTTTTCCAAGCCGACGCTGTTCAGCATACCGGCAGGGGTCTCTACGGCTCGCTGCCCCTGATTCCCCGCCCGGGGCGCCATAGAAGTGCCTTTTACAGTAATGGCCCCGACTTTTTCCAGATCCAGAAAATCGGTAAATTCCAGGCCGAAGCCAAAAGTTCCCGAGGCAGTCGTAACGGGCGTTCTCATTTTCAATCCTGCAAGGTTGATTGCTAAGCGGTTGGCATACAGTTCTTTTACCATTCTGCCACCTCCCCGGCCCAAAATACGGGACCGTCTTTACAGACCTTCAATCGTTTGCCGATTCCCTGACAGCTGCAGGAAAGGCAGGCCCCCAAACCGCAGGCCATGTATTTCTCCAACGAAACCTGACAAGGCAGCTTCTGTTCCAACACGGCAGCGGAAACCGCCTTCATCATGGGCGCCGGGCCGCAGACATAGACGCAGTCATAGCCGCCATTTGACAGCATGGCAGGCAACAGCGCCATGGCGGTACCTTTGGTGCCCAGACTTCCATCGTCTGTGGTCAACGCAAGGGTGCCGACAAGATCCACATACAGATCCTGCCAGAATAATTCGTCGGCCGTCCGTCCCCCCATCAGGATATCGGGTTGGACGCCCTGCGCCTGGAAAGCTTCTGCCAGGTACAAGAGGGGAGCCAGACCGGTACCGCCGCCCACCAATAACGGATTTTGGGCGGTAAGGTCAAAACCCTTGCCTAAAGGTCCCAGCACACTGAGCCGGTCACCGGTGCAAACCTCGGCCAACATTTGAGTCGCTTCCCCCAGAATACGGTAAATCAAGGTGATGACGCCGTGTTTCCTGTCCACACCGGCAATGCCCAGAGGTCGCCGCAGCAAGGGCGCCGTATGCTTTGTCACCTGGACGTTGACAAACTGTCCGGGCACCGCTTCCGCCGCAATCTCCGGTGCAATCAGATCGATTTCTTTTGTTACAGCGTTTAAAATACGCTGCCCTACGACTTTTGCCTCTACTACATATTTTTTCACGTATGTCACTCCGGTACTTCTTATCTTTCGGTTACGATGCTCTATCTTTTAAGTACAACGTTTTATCTTTCGAGCACAGTTCCTTATCTTTCGAGCACGACGCCGTCCCGCATGACCAGTTTACCGGCCAATACAGCAGCGACAGCTTTGCCTTTGCATTTTTTCCCGTTAAAGGGAGATACCTTGCCGGTGGTATAGAATTTCGTATTGTCCACAATCCATTCCTGCTCCAGGTCCAAAATGGTCACATCGGCCGGCGCGCCGACGATCAGTTTGCCGCCTTTTAAACGGAAAATCTCCGCCGGTTTACAGCTCATCTTATCTACGATCTCGTTGATGGTTAAAAATCCTGTGTGATACAGTTCCGTCAGAATCACGCCCACGGAAGTTTCCAGTCCGCAGAAGCCATTGGGTGCTTTGCGGAATTCCACGTCTTTTTCTTCCGGCGCATGGGGGGCATGATCGGTCACAATAATATCGATAGTACCGTCTTTCAGCCCGGCCCGCATTCCCTCTACATGATCCCGGCTGCGCAACGGAGGCGATACGCGGGTTGCAGTGCTGTAACCGGCACAGGCTTCATCGGTCAGAGTCAGGTGGTGCACGGTGACTTCGGCCGTCACGGGATAGCCTTTCGCTTTGGCGTCCCGAATAATGTCTACCGCCCCTTTGCTGGCTACATGAGCGATGTGAATATGCGCTCCGGTATAGCCGGCGATCAGCGTGTCCCGCGCGACGGCAATGTCTTCCGCCACCGAGGGTACGCCGGGTACGCCGATTTTAGCGGAGACGGCGCCTTCGTGCATATAACCATCCGCATTTAATTCGCTTTCGATGCTGTGGGAGATCAGCGGCGCGCCGAAGTTGCTTATGTAACGGGCCGCATTCAGCAGCAAACGGCTGCTGTCCACATAGTGTCCGTCGTCCGAAAAGGCCACCGCGCCTTTTTCCAGCATATCCCCCATTTCCGCCAGTTCCGTTCCTTTTTGATCTTTGCTGATGGAGCCGATCACTTCAACGTTGGCGTAGCCTTCTTCTGCCGCCCGGGCCTTGATACCGGTCACTACAATGGAGTTGGAAACTGCCGGTTTCGTATTCGGCATACAGGCAATCGTGGTAATGCCGCCGGCCGCTGCCGCCATAGTACCGGTACGGATGCTTTCTTTAGCTTCCAGACCGGGTTCCCGCATATGGGTATGCATATCAATAAAGCCGGGCGCCACCACTTTACCGGACGCATCATAGGTCTCATCCGCAGCGTCCGTGATGTGTTCCGCCAGTTTGGCCACTTTACCGTCTGCCAGCAGCAGATCCATTACTTTATCTAAATTTTGTGAAGGGTCAATGATTCTTCCGTTTTTAATCAACAGTTTCAATTTGTTTACCTCCCGTCAGTGTCAGGAATAACAAAGCCATACGAACGGCCACTCCGTTTTGCACTTCTTCGCGGATTGCCGCCTGGTCGCAGTATCCTACTTCCCAGGAGATTTCCAGACCGCGGTTCATAGGACCAGGGTGGAGCACGATACAATCCGGCTTAGCCAGTTTCAGGCGGGTTTCATTCAGGCCGAAGATACGGGCATATTCCCGCGGTGAGGGAAACAGGCCGCTCTTCTGGCGTTCTAACTGAATACGCAACACATCGATCACATCCGCCCCTTCAATGGCCTCTTCGACGCGATTGTGACACGTTACACCCAGACTCTCGATTCCATAGGGCATCAAGGGACGAGGACCGGCCACATGTACATCCGCCCCCATACGAGTCCAGGCGGTAATGTTGGTACGCGCCACCCGACTGTATAAAATATCCCCCAAAATCACCATTTTTTTGCCTTTCAGATCCGCAAGGCCCCGTTCCCGCAGGGTAAACATATCCAGGAGGCCCTGCGAGGGATGCGCATGAGCGCCGTCACCGGCATTAATGATAACAGGGTCGGCTACTTCGGCAGCATACACAGCAGCTCCTTCAATGGGATGGCGCATGACGATGGCATCGCAGCACATGGACTGTACTGTCAGGATTGTATCCCGCAGGCATTCGCCTTTGACCACGCTGGAAGAAGAGGTGGTGATATTAACCACATCGGCCCCCAAATATTTACCGGCCAGTTCAAAAGATGTGCGGGTACGGGTACTGGGCTCATAGAACAGATTGATGATAGATTTGCCCCGCAGCGAGGGGACCTTTTTAATGTCCCGCTTCATAATTTTTTTCATTTCTGATGCAGTCTGCAGGACCAAGTTGTATTCCTCCACACTGAGACTGTCCAGATCAAGGATGTCTCTGCCCGCCAGAGACACAGGTGCTTTTGCCATTGTGCTGCCTCCTCTTTCGTGAAAAATAAAAGCCCTCTTGTCCTCATGGGATGCAAGAAGGCTTAAAGCTTCAGTTCATTCTCGTTAAGTCACCTTACAGTCTCACAGGACCGATTTAAAGGTAGTCTGTTAAATTTGTTTTATTATAGCATGAACCCGGTACAGATTCAACTTAAAATTTTATGGCAGTCGCTTCAATAGCTCCATTTCCGGCTGCGCAAGCTGCGGCGGCCACAAAACTTCCGCCATACGGGGCCATTGTCGCCGGCTGCTGGAAGGCTGGGTCTGATGCCAGTACTCCGCCGTAAGTTGCAGGAATTCCCGGATTTTTTTCTGGCGTCTTACATGTTGATGACTGGCCGCCAGCCAGATCCGCCGCCAGCTAATATAAATCTCCCATTCCTCTTTTAGCATGAGGCGGGCGCTGTTTGCCACCATATCCCTGGCAGTGCGCAGCAAAAAGCATAACATATCCAATGTGTCTTCGTCTGCCTGATCGGGACGCAGCCTGTATCTTCGCATGGCTCTCCGGTAAAGGGAAAGCAGCAGCAGATGGCAGGGATAATACAGCTTAAACGCAGCTTCAAAACTGTCCCAATGGCTGTGCATCTGAATATGGATGGCGAAGTCTCCCAGCAGCATCCGTAACAGTTGCGGGTCCTGCAAACCGGAAGCAAACAGACAAAGATTTTTCAATAAAATGTCCGTTTCCGCTTCCCAATTCCGTTGGGCAATCTGGGCCGCCAGAGCGCTCCAATCCAACGCAAAACTTTTCCGCACTTTGTCAGCAAGTGAAGGCCGCAGCAAAACTTCCCGGCACATATACCCTACAATAACAAGGGCGTCTTTTTGCCGCCGGTCTGACAGCAAAAACAAAAAATCCTGCAAAAGCGCCAGAAAGCCCGGCGTAATAAGATCAGGATGGGACTGACGGTAGGTTTCCAGAGTTTGAACAATGTGCAAAACGGCCTCTTCCTGACGCATACGCACGGCAGTGTTCGCTATATTGCGTAAGGCGGAAAAACCTTTATCCAGCCAGTCGGTCTCTTCCGGGCCGAGATATTGTAACCCTTCCAGTACGGTCAGCGCATAAGCTTCCCCCGCCTGCGGCATCGCTCTTTTAAATGCCAGACAACCGGCCAGACCTGCCAGATCCAATAAATCGCCCCGCAAACTGCCATAACCCCGGAGCGCCTCTTTCAATATATCCGCAGTATGGCAGGCACCTTTTTCCAGTTCGTAGCAGAGGTAATAATAACAGGCGTCTTTTAATCGGTCTGCAAGACCTGTTTCCTGCGTTCCCTCTTGTACCTGACGGCTTAACCCTTCCAGATCCGGCGCCTTTTTCTGAATCTGCCGCTGGCGTTCCTCCAGCTCCTCGTCCAACGCCTGGTCCAGCCGCGCGTCAAAATCCGTATAATTCTTTTTGCGGAATTTTTCATCACCTTTTGACATGCGGTCCCTGCTTTCTTTTCAAAGTTTCTTTGCAAAATCAGCGTACATTGATTACGCCGTCGTAAACGATGCCACTGGGAGTATCCAGCGTGACCTGCTGTCCATCCCGCAGGATCGACAGCGCTTTTTCCACACCGATGATCACGGGGATATTAAAGTTGATGCCTAAAATGGCGACGGGCGAGGTATAGCCCCCTTCTTCCGCAATAATAGCTCCTGCCTGAGAGGCATAACCGGCTTCCGCCTCGTCTAAGATATCGGTGACCAAAATCATACCGGGTTTCAGCTTGACGGCAAAATCCTCTGCCGTACGGCAGAGGCAAACTCTACCTGAAACCGTTCGCTTACCGATGCCTGTACCACTGAGTATCTTGCGCCCCAGACTCAGGACTCTGATCATATTCGTGCTGCCGGGTTTCCCGATAGGAATCCCTGCCGTGACAACGATAGAGTTGCCGGTTTTTACACATCCGGACCGCAGCGCCGCTTCAATTGACAATTCCATCATTTCGTCCGTATTTTCCGAATACGGCCCTATGATGGGTTCTACGCCCCAGTACAACTGCAGCGCACGACAGGCTTTTTCGGTCTGGGTAACGGCAATGACGGGAACGGCCGAACGATATTTGGAAAGATTCTGCGCCGTAAAACCGCTGGAAGTAATACAAACCACCGCATCTGCACCGATCTCCCGGGCGATCTGCACGGTTCCGTGAGCAATCGCATCCGTACTGTTCGTCTTGCTAAGGGCACCGGAATCCCGGTAAATTTTTTCATAGTCCAGGGCATCCTCGGTAGTCCGGGCAATCTGCGCCATGGTCTTCACGGCTTCCAGCGGATATTTGCCACTGGCTGTCTCGCCGCTGAGCATGATGGCGTCCGTCCCGTCAAAGATGCTGTTGGCAATATCGCTGGCCTCCGCCCGGGTACAGCGATAACTGTTGACCATGCTTTCCAGCATCTGGGTTGCTGTAATCACCGGTTTGCCGGCCTGATTACAGGCATGGATCAGTTTTTTCTGCTTCAGCGGCACAATCTCCGCCGGAATTTCCACCCCTAAATCACCCCGGGCCACCATGATCCCTTCACTGGCCTTGATAATCTCTTCTATATGCTGCAAACCGGCCTGATTTTCAATCTTGGCAATAATGCCCATCTGATACCCGTTCGCTTCTAACAGACGCCGGATGGCAAATACGTCTTCCGCATTCTGCACAAAAGAGGCCGCAATATAATCCATGTCATTTTCCGCCGCAAACAAGATGTCTTTTTCATCCTGCTCAGACAGGAACGGCAGCTTCAATTCCACACCGGGACAGGCCACCCGCTTCCGGGAAGAGATTTCCCCGCCGCTGATCACCTTCGTCTTGATACGCGGCCCCTCTACTTTTACGACTTCCAGGACCAGCATCCCGTCGGCCAGCAGAATCCGGTTGCCGGCCGCTACTTCCGCCGGCAGCCCGCTGTAAGTTACATGCGCCATTTCCACGGTTCCCTCTACCGGCTCCGTGGTCAGTGTAAAGAAAGCGTTTTTTTGCAACAGTACCTTATTTTCTTTAAATTCACCCAGCCGCATTTCCGGGCCTTTGGTGTCGCAGATCAGCGCCACCGGTTTCCCCGCCCGCTTTGCCGCCAGGCGTACTTTTTCCATACGCTCTTTATGGCTGGCATAATCGCCGTGCGAAAAATTAAAGCGGGCCAGATCCATACCGGTGCGGATCATTTCGTACAGCAGTTCCGGGCTGTCCGTCGCCGGGCCCATGGTGCAAATAATTTTAGTCTTTTTCATGATCTCTTCCTCTTAGCCAAGGAAACCATTTTCTGCCAGTACCTCGTAGGCTTCTTCCGTTTCCGAGACCGGCACACAGATCTCAAAAGTGCCCAATTTGGAATTATGACGCATGCCCACCTGCTTTAACTGGCACAAGAACCCGTTTTTATCCAACAGCTCTTTCAGTTTGTATGCACGGTCCTGCGTCGGGGCAATGTATAACACCTTCCACACAGATTCGACACCTCTCAGCCTTGTTTATAGGCTTTAATCTTTTCAATCAGTTTGGGAAGAATCACGTTGATATCTCCCACGATCCCGTAATGGGCCACTTCAAAGATCGGCGCATTTTCATCTTTGTTGATGGCGACGATCACTTCCGACTCTTTCATGCCGGAAATATGCTGCAGCGCACCGGAAATGCCACAGGCAAAGTACAGTTTGGGCGTTACCGTTTTGCCGGACTGCCCTACCTGCGAAGCATGGTCGACCCATTTATCATCTACTGCCGCACGGGAACCGGCCACAGCGCCTTTTTCAAAAAGCTCTGCCAGCCCTTCCAGCGCATTGAATTTTTCCGGGCAGCCGAAGCCGCGACCACCGGCGCAGATTACTTCCGCATCTTCGATCTTTAATTTACTGCCGGTGGACAGGGGTTCCTTTTGCAGGATCTCCACTTTACTTTCCACTTTATTTTGAACGGTATAGGCAATTACTTCGCCTTTACGGGATGCATCTACCGGCAACGGCGCAAAAATTTTCGGACGGATGGAGCCCATCTGAGGCCGGGCCTGTTCACAGATGATGGTGCCCATCAGATTACCGCCCAAAGCTGGACGCGTCCATTGTACCAGACCTTTTTCATCAATACCCACCTGCGTGCAGTCCGCACACAGACCGGTTTTCAGGCGGGCGGCCACACGAGGGGCCAGATCCCGTCCGTCAATGGTGGCGCCGAACATGACAGCGCCGGGTTTATAGGCCTGTGCCAGTTCGCACACCGCATTCGTATACAGTTCCACCTTGTAATCCGTGTATTCCTCTCCCAAGACCGTGTAAACACGATCCGCGCCACGGGCAATAAGCTCTGCGGAGATTCCCTTGTCTTCTGCACCGATTAAAACTACACCGGTTTTCTGACCGGCTTTATCAGCCAATTCTCTGGCTTTACCTAATAACTCATAGGTCACGCCCAACACTTCGCCGCTTTCCAGCTGCGCTACCACCCAGATTTCATTTTCAAGATTTGCCATTATTATTTTCCTCCTTGGGGAGTGTGATTGCCTCTACAGGACAGTCTGTCATACAGGCACAGCATTCAATGCAGGCCGCTTCCGCGACACATGCTTTGCCGCCTTCTACCCGGATCGCCCCGGTCGGACAGATCGCCGCGCAATTTTCACATCCGATGCAGATTCTCTTATTTATTTTTACCGCCATGATGGTAACTCAGCGTTTGATAGCGCCGCAGGCAATGAGTTTTTCCACTAACTGACTCACTGCCACATCCGGATCGTCTTCTTTAATGATTTGCGTTTCAACTTTCTGCACAGGCGGAGTAAATACCTTAATAACGCGGGTAGGCGATGCTTTCAGGCCCACCTTTGTGGCATCCAGGCCTACGTCTGCGCCGCTTTTTACGGGAATCTCCATCTTACGGGCTTTCATTTTACCCCGGATGCTGGCAAAACGCAGTTCTTTTTCCGCACGGGTCATAGTCACCAATAACGGGGCGGGAACGGCAACTGTTTCGGACCAATTTTCCGTTTCCCGTTCTACAATAAATTTACCGTTTTCAAATTCCACTTTCATTGCGGAAGTAACCTGCGGAATGCCCAGGTGTTCGGCCATTTCCGGTCCTACCTGCGCAGTACAGCCGTCAGCCGCTTCCCTGCCGCAGAGGATCAGGTCAAATTCGCCCAGACTTTTGGTGAGTTCCGCCAGCGCCAGACTGGTAGGAAGAGTATCCGAACCGGCAAAGACTCTGTCGGAAAGCAGATACGCCTGATCCGCTCCTAACGCAATGGCGTTTTTTAAGATATCTTTGGCCTGAGGCGGTCCCATAGAAATAACCGTTACTGCGGCGCCGTATTTATCTTTTAAAATGAGCGCCGTTTCCAGCGCTTCCGCATCATAAGGATTAAGAATATTCTCCACGCCATCCCGGATCAGGGTATGGGTTTCCGGATCAAGACGGATCTGTGTCGTATCCGGTACTTGTTTTACGCAGACAATGATGTTCATATGTTCCTCCTGCAGTTCTATAGTCAATTTATGCCAAAATTCAGCAGTATTATTATACCACACTTTATTCTGCTTTCCAAACTTAAAAACTCTGTTTCCCAAGCGAAAGCCCCGTTTTTCTAAACTTAAACAGGAAATTTTAAAAGTTAAAACGAACGGCTTTCATTCAGTATAAACAAATAATTTTATCAGCAGGCCGCCCGGAAACGGAAAAAGGTCTCTGCCAGGTGACAGAGACCTAAAAGGTATTCAATTGTATGAAAGCCCCAACATTTGACAAAGAACCTTTTTTTATATTTTACTTAGCTTACTGCCTTACAGCAGAGCCGCGCCGGACACGGTTCGCAACAAGTGCCGTTCTCTCCGGGAGTCACGGTGTAACCTTATCTGTGCCGCACTCCGGGGGCAACTCCACGTCAACTCAATAGTTTGCCAAGTGGATTTCAAAATACGCCTGAGGATGCGCACAGGCCGGGCAGATTTCCGGCGCTTTTTCCCCAACTACGATATGACCGCAGTTCCGGCATTCCCAAACTTTTACTTCGCTGCGTTTAAAGACTTCTTTCATCTCCACATTATGCAGCAGCGCGCGATAGCGTTCTTCGTGATGTTTTTCAATCGCGGCTACCAGACGGAATTTAGCGGCCAGTTCTTTAAAGCCTTCTTTTTCCGCAGTTTCAGCAAAACCGGCATACATGTCCGTCCATTCGTAATTTTCACCGGCAGCCGCCGCTTCCAGATTTTCTGCGGTGTCTCCAATACCGTTTAATTCCTTAAACCACATTTTCGCATGTTCTTTTTCATTTTCAGCCGTTTTCAGGAACAGAGCCGCAATTTGCTCAAAGCCCTCTTTTTTAGCCTTGGAAGCAAAATAGGTATATTTGTTTCTGGCCTGTGACTCTCCGGCAAAAGCCGCTTCCAAATTCTTTTCAGTCTGTGTTCCTGCATACGGATTCTTTTTTCCCATAATGATTCCTCCTGATCAACTTGATACTACATGGTTCGTAATCGATTTTGTCTCTTTATTTTACGCTGACAGCAAGTCAACGGTAAAACCCATTCAAACAGCAAATGGCAGCGCGCGTGTTATCCATCTGCCTCAGTGGTGTGTGCCCCGTACCACTTCTACCCCTTTTCGCTCCAGATATTCGGCGATTTCAGTGATGATGGGACATTCTTTTTTTATGGTCGGGTCGTCTTTGTCTCTTTTCTGTGTGCAACCGCTCAAATGCACCACATCAACCGGTTCATCCGCCAAGCGGTCCAGCTTTTTACGCAGGCCAGCGTCTTTTGTTAAACTATGCCCGCAGCCGTTACAGGTCATCATGGAAAATAATTCCGTAGGTTCATCCCCGTAGCGCTCAAATTTCACGGTATGGTTATTAAAAGACTTCATACAAGCCGCGCCGGCGCAACGCATGCTCACGTCCAGACAACGAATGATAGCCAGTTTTTTCATGATAATTTCTCCCAATAAATTTGGTTTTTCCATATAGTCCTATTATAGCACAAATGGACGTACAAGAACAGAACAAAGAGGAAAAAATCATCTGTTTCACAGAAAACGAACAGAAAATCTTATTGCAAAACGCCCTGTTACAAAAAACCTCGTTACAGTTTCGGCGTACCGGCATGAGCGATACCGGTATACCCGGCAATGTCGCGGTTCAGGGTGATCAGATCCGCTGTGCTCAAATCATGGACGGAATGGTGTCCCGTCACCCGCGCGAATGTTTCCAGTTCCGCACGGGATACGTTGAGGAAATTAGCTACTCGCTGCGCGGCCGCCTCCATCTTAAAACGCGCACGTAAGGCAGGATCCTGGGTAGCTATACCGACCGGACACAGGCCCGAACCACAGATGCGATATTGCTGGCAGGCAGCGGCAATCAAGGCGGCAGTTCCAATCGCCACCGCATCAGCACCCATAGCCAGAGCTTTGGCAAAATCCGGCGAAACCCGCAGGCCTCCGGTAATAACTAAAGAAATGTCGGAATGAACCGCATCCAGATATTTCCGTGCACGGCTCAACGCATAAATCGTCGGCACAGTAGTTGCTTCCCGCAGGAAGAACGGACTGGAACCGGTGGAGCCGCCCCGTCCGTCGATCGTAATAAAATCCGGTTCTGCAAATACGCAATACTCCAGGTCCTGTTCCAGATGACCTGCCGCAATTTTGATACCGATAGGACGGCCGCCGGAGCGTTCCCGCAACATGGCGACCATGGCTTTCAGATCTTCCCTGGAATTTAATTCGGGGAATTTACTGGGACTTTGTACATCTTCTCCCGGTTTTTTCCCGCGTAATGCCGCAATTTCCGGGGTTACCTTTTTACCTGGGAGATGTCCCCCCATGCCGGGTTTGGTTCCCTGCCCGATTTTTATTTCAATCGCATCGGAACTGCGCAGATTTTCCTCTGTCACGCTGTATTTGTTGGGGATGTATTCAAAAATATATTTATACGCCGCCGCCTTTTCTTCCGGAAGAATCCCCCCTTCACCGCTGCACATAGCGGTCTTGGCAAGGGCAGAACCTTTTGCCAGCGCTATCTTTGCTTCCCTTGACAGCGCGCCGAAAGACATGTGCGTCACATAAATGGGGCTTTCCAGCACCATCGGTTTCGCCGCATGTTTACCAATCACAGTACGGGTCTCCACCGGGGCTTCGTCTTCCAACGGCGGCGGATTCAACTGAGCGCCTAACAACAGGATATCCCCCCAGTCAGGTAAGGGCATCATAGTACACATGGCGCCATCCAGTGATTTACCGGTGGCCGCCATTTCATGAATTTCACGCATATAACGATATTGATCCTCATCTTTGGCAAATTCAGGATCATAGGCCAGTGAAATCGGCGCCTGGGCAGTCATCGGCTCACTAACCGCTTCACCGGCCGCCGTTTCCATGCCTGCGGCAGAGGGTGCTCCCGAAGCGGGCGCATCATCGGAAATTTTCTCAAAATTAGCTACATCCTGATGGCAAACGGGGCATTCCCTGAGCTCGCTGAACTTCTTACCTTCCTTAGCCTCGTCAAAAATGGTTCCACAAATTAAACATCGATACACAGCCATAGAAATCCTCCTCAACTCTCTGCTATCGCTTCTCTAAATCTTTTCTGGCGCTTCTCTTAACTCTCGCTGAAATCTCTCTTAATTCTTTTCCGAAGCTGCTTTAACTCTCGCCTGAAATCTCTTCGGAAGCGACTTTGTGCCTGGTTCATTTTCCCTTTTCAGTTCTTGCCACAAAAAATAATCAAATAATAATAATTTTCTCTGTATGTTTTTATTATACACAAATTTTCAAATTTAGACAAAACATACTCTGTCAATCTGGTTCTATAAAATTTTTATTTTTTGGCGCTTCCCATAGTTACAGTAACTTTTTATAATGAGACTACAAAGCAATAAAACGCCGCGAACCTTCTGGCGAGTTTCCTTACAATCATTCTTGTATGCCGAATCTCCTGCGGTCACAGAAAATAGTTTGTACCAAATTAAATCCCTTTAAGGAGGATGTAACAATGAAAAAAGCAAAATTACAGGAAAGATATGGTTTATTTATTAACGGCGAATGGCGTGATGCCTCTAATGGTGACACCTTTACCGTCACCAGCCCGGCAGACGGCTCCGTATTAGCCGTTTGTGCGCAGGCTTCCCGGAAAGATGTAAATTATGCCGTTGAAAGCGCCTGGAAAGCTTTTGACAGCTGGAGACATACCACGGTTAAAGAAAGAGCCGCTTTGCTGAATAAAATTGCGGACGTGATCGACGCCAACAAAGAACACCTGGCTATGGTGGAAAGCATGGATAACGGTAAACCGATCCGTGAGACTTTAAATGTGGATATTCCTCTGAGCGCCCAACACTTCCGTTATTTTGCCGGTTGTATTCTAGCTGAAGAAGGTTCCGCTTCTGTGCTGGACGACCAGTTTCTCTCCCTGATTTTACGCGAGCCCATCGGCGTGGTCGGTCAGATCATCCCCTGGAACTTCCCCTTCCTGATGGCCGCCTGGAAACTGGCTCCCGTACTGGCAGCCGGTGACTGTACCGTATTAAAACCTTCCAAAGAAGCCGGTCTTTCTTTACTGGAACTGGCCCGTCTTACCCAGGATATTCTCCCGCCCGGCGTATTGAACGTAATCACCGGCGCCGGCAGCAAAACCGGCCAGTACCTGCTGGAACATCCCTGCTTCAGTAAGCTGGCTTTCACCGGATCCACCGAAGTAGGCCGTGACGTAGGTCTGGCCGCGGCGGACAAACTGATTCCCGCCACCTTGGAATTAGGCGGCAAGAGCGCCAACATTTATTTCGACGACTGCAATTTTGAACAGGCCGTGGACGGCGCACAGCTTGGCATCCTCTTTAACCAGGGTCAGGTCTGCTGCGCAGGCAGCCGTATCTTCGTACAGGACACCTTCTATGATAAATTTGTCCCGGCTTTGGTTGAAGCTTTCAACAAAGTCAAGGTCGGCATGCCCTGGAATGATGATACACAGATGGGCGCTCAGATTAACGACTCCCAGCTGAAAAAAATCTTAGGTTACATTGATGTTGCAAAGAAAGAAGGCTGCACTGTCCTCTGCGGCGGTGAAGCGGCTACCGAAGGCGAACTGGCTAAAGGAGCCTTTATGAAACCCACACTGATCACAGACGTAACCAATGACATGCGCATCGCACAGGAAGAAATTTTCGGACCTGTCGCCGTCGTCATCAAGTTCCACGACGAAGCGGAAGTGATCAGGATGGCCAACCAAAGCCTCTATGGGCTGGGCGGCGCAGTCTGGACGAAAGACATCACCCGTGCAATTCGGATCGCCCGCGCCGTACAGACCGGCCGTATGTGGGTCAACACCTACAATCAGATTCCGGAAGGCGCTCCTTTCGGCGGCTACAAAATGAGCGGTATCGGCCGTGAAACCCACAAGATGATCCTGAATCATTACACTCAGGTTAAGAACATCATGATTAACCTGAACAACGCCCCCAGCGGCTTCTATCCGAAAAAATAAAACTGACGCAGAGCGACGCACTCTATTTATTGTTCGCAGAAAATCAAAGGGGGATTGTAGCATGAAGTTGCGCGCCCAATAAAAATATAAAATATTCACAGGCAAAGTCGCTTGCTGAGAACAAAAAAACCGGCTATGGATTGCAGAAATGCGTTCCTGGCCGGTTTTACAGTTTATCGGTTGCCAAATACTTCTCACCTTAACATTAAATTACCGTTTACAATCGTTATTTAAATAGTTTCTTTACACAGCATCATCTCCATACAGTCCAATTTTTCAACGGTGGATTGGACCGGTTTAACGCAACCAGCGTCTTCATCTGATTGGTCTATACCATGACTGTATGTTATATGCTAATTGAAATGAAATTTTATTCTATTTATATGTTATTTTAAATTTCCATACAAAATTCTTCAAATTAGCGTATAATGAAAATTAAAGGGTATAAATAGGAGGTAGTTTCTTTGTTGGATCCTGAACTTCTGAAACGTTTAGCTAAAATTAATCAAACAGGAAGTTTTTCGAAAGCAGCAGATTGCCTGTTTGTTTCACGACAAGCATTGATGTCCCAAATTCGGGTGCTGGAAAAACAGCTTGGTTTTTCTTTATTTAAACGGACAAACCATGGAACCACCCTTACTGTCGCAGGAAGGATGTATCTGGACAATTCTCTTAGAATGGTTCATTCGTACAATGCTATGATTGGACGTTGTCATGAAGCAGCTTCCGGCATTCCCTCAATCCGCATAGGCTCACTGCCTAATCTGCCAGGAAGCACATTGCCAAAGATTTGTTATGAATATCACAAACTATATCCCAACGTAAAACTACACTTTTTAGATTATCCGTTGGAGCATTATTTTTCTTTATTCAAAGAACATTCTTTTGATATTATGACAGAAAATATGATGAACTATTATCATACAGTTGACGATCTTTGCTTTTTACCTTTACAAAAAGTGAAACAACATATAGGCATAGCACAAGGTAACCCGTTATCTAAAAAAAAATCTCTGACTTATGCAGATTTGCGCGGACGCACCTTATTCATGTACAAACAGGGCATTGGGAAATCAGAGGACTTATTACGCTTATATCTTAACAAATATGAACCGGATATAAAAATAGTGGACATAAACAGTTATGACAGTTCCCTGATAACCAAATGTTTATTAGAAAACGCGGTAGTATTACTTTACACTACACAAAGTTATCCGGGTCTTATCAGTATTCCGGCAGATTGGGATATCACGATTGAACTGGGTATCGGTTACCGCCATAATCCAAGCCCGGAAGTAGCAGATTTCCTCTCTTTAACAGAGAAGATGAATCGGCAGATGGATTTAATTGGTTGATTTTTCTAATTTTTTCAATGTTTATAGAACAACAAAAAGGATGCAATAGATATGGACAAAGATTCCTTCTACTGCATCCTTTTCATGTATAAGCATCATATTTATATTTTTGCCCCTTCCTCTTTAAGCAAAGATTTATTCAAATCGCGCAAATAAGGAACCGTTCTGCGGGCTTTGGCACATTCCTCCAGATTTATTTCATAGCAGATTTGCTTCCACGTTGCCCAATATACAATCCATCTGAAGTGCTGCTACTTTTATTTTTATTTTATCATCTCGTTCATCGATTTTTCTTAGTATACGGATCCATATTAATTTCCTGAATCAATGGCGCAGAGCCCAGTATATTTTGAAACGCTAACAAGGAATCCATTACCTGATATGGCTTGATTCCTTTCATGATGAAAACAATTTGGGAATTCTTCTGTTCCTCCCCACGCCAATCTTCCAGATGATGCGGCGGGTGGATAATATGCTGTACGCCGTTAATAACAACCGGGCCACGTTCTCCCACATCAACAATCCCTTTAACTCGCAGCATCTTTTCTCCATGTGCATACAACAACATACTTAACCATAAGCCAAACGCAGTCCAATCCAGCGGTTCCTTAAACATAATGGACATAGAGCATACTTCTCTATCATGACCCGGTTTATCATTGGTGAGATGCTCTTGAATTTTCTCCAGTTGTGTTTGGCGTGTTTCTATTTGGTTATGCTCCGGTGCAAATACGATATGTGGATCAATTTTCCCTTCTGCTGCTTCTGCAACTACTGCCGCAGGGTTAAGTTGGCGCAAACGACTTCGCATTTCCTGTACAGTATGACTCTCCACAAGGTCTGTTTTGGTAATAATAACGATATCTGCAGCTACAATCTGCTTCACAGATTCGGGGTGGTTTTGCAGGTGCAATTCGCCATTCGCTACATCTAAGCAACAAACCACGCCCTCAACGTAAAATCGATTTGTAAGAAGTGGATCCATAAGAATAGAAAAAAGGATTGGCGCAGGATCAGCAAGACCGGTAGTCTCAATTACGATCCTATCCATCTTGATTTCTCCCCGTTCTGCTTCATTCAATATTTCTTTAATTTCTTTCAGCAAGTCATCGCGCATATTACAGCAAATGCAACCGCCACTTAACAATCTTGTTTTTTCCTGAACCCGACGTATTAGCCTGTGATCTAACCCTGCTTGTCCATACTCATTAATAATGACAGCCGCATTACAATATTCTTTACTGCGTAAAACATTGGATAATACCGTCGTTTTTCCGCTTCCCAAAAAACCTGTCACTATCGTAACCGGATATCTGCCATCTCCTTCCTTCATTTTGCATACGTCCCCTTTAATTGCAAATAGTTCAAAAATTCAGGATCCAGCGGATCTAACTGTTTATGGCACATTTCAGTAGCTGCTTGCCACATAGCCCCTACATCATATACAACCCTCATGACTCCCTTTTTATCTGAAAGGAGGTAACGACTTCCGTTCCATTCGGATAGTTTCAACCCATAATATTCTAAAATTTTACCAGCAATTGCGACCCTTCTAAGACGCAGCCTTCTTCTTTCACGCTGCAATTCGCCAGAAACAATCTGTTTCTTTTTTCGATAATCATCATCATGAAGAGGCTGATCCGTCCAATGAACCGTCATGATCATTTCCCCGCACAATATACACATATCCTGCCTCTCCTTTCCTTTTCTTAAACACAAATTTCTTTTAATTTTCAGATTTTGTTTTGCTTTGTTTTACTTATTTTGCTATCCTGCCCAATATATAAAGGTAAAAGAGGCACACAGCTTTCGCTGCATGCCTCTGTACATATAAGTCACAGGTCAGACTGCAGCCCATATGATGGAATTACATATTGTATTTATTTCTTCCGCGGAAATCTTTCAATAAACGCTTCTGCCATTTCATTAAGCGTACACCACCGCACTCCTTCATAAGAATTAATATGGTCAATCAGGTGCTGATGGCAATTTAAGCACTTAATACGACCAGAAACATCAGGATGAACAGTCATGGGGAATACCGCAAAATCATAGTTATCATACACATAGTCAAAAGAATCTTCCCACATACCAAAAATATCTTTCGGATTGTGGAAGCCAAAGCTATTAGGAGATTTCTTAATAAACATCAGCGGCGGAAGGTCGTCCAGATCCCAGTTAGCAGGAATTTCTACCAAATCAGTTTCTTCGCCACGTACCAACGGTTTCATCCAAGTTGCCGCAGGAGCGGAATAATCAATTTTAGTCCAGCTGTCTCCTATACGAACATAATAAGGCATGCAATCATGATGCATCAGCGAATGGTCGTATTTAATACCATATTTTTTGAGCAGTTTATCGGTTACATTAGAAAATTCCCACCAAGGTGCAACATACCCGGTCGGGCCTTTTCCCGTTAATTTGGTAATCAGTTCGATAGATTTTTTCAGCACATCTTCTTCCTGTTGCGGTGTCATTGCAATCGGATTTTCGTGGGAGTACCCGTGGGCGCCGATCTCATGCCCGGCCTCAACAATCATTTTCATAGATTCAGGGAATGTTTCGATAGAGTGCCCCGGCGCAAACCAAGTAGCCTTGATATTATTTTTAGCAAACAACTTCAGCAAGCGGGGAACCCCTACTTCGCCAGCAAATAAACCACGGGAAATATCATCGGGAGAATCTTCGCCGCCGTAGGATCCAAGCCAACCTGCTACAGCATCAATGTCCACACCATACCCTACAAGGATCTCTTTTTTTGCCATTACAATACACCTCCTGCAAAAACTTTTTCTCTATCATTGCCACCTTTGAATAAGGTGAAAAAAGACTTTGAAATTTTCTTTTTAGCGCATTTTATTCGTCAATTTTATTATTTATTATTTTTCAATTTAATTATAAAATGGGTATATATTATTGAAAAGAAGAAAAAATCTTACTTGTGACAAGTTAAATACTGCAACATGCGTTTACCGAAAATTCAGTGCAACACAAAAACAACCACATCCGCTTATATCTCCCGCACGCGGAAGGTGCCCCGGCCCAATAATTCCGCCAGTTCATCCTGTAAAGACGTATCCTGTCCGTCTACATAATACCTGGGATCCAGTCGTATCCTCCGCCGGGCCCCCATGAGCTTTAAAAAGACCATGGTACTGCCTCTGTGCTTTTGTAAAATGGCCACCAGCTGATTGGTTATGGTCTCGTTTTCCTTTTCCGGCGCGATGATCAGTTCTATCACCGCGCTGATGGGGACCTGCACATGTCCTTCCGAATCGGTATCGTGTCCGGCAGCGCCTTTAGATTCATTCAGTGCCGTAGCTGAAGCAGAAGCCGATATAGACGCAGTGCCAGACGCTATATTAAGGGCGGCATCAGGCGTATCACCTTCGGCCACATAAGTCGCCTGTGTCTCCTTTGCCCAATTCGTCGCGGTTCCGCGGCGAAACACTCCATTACCGTTCTTTCTTGGAGAAAAGGCAGGGGCAGGTTGCCCTTCTTCCAGGGGCACAATCTGCGACGCAATGATCTTAGCGCCTCTTTCATCTACATTATAGCGCCCTTCCACGGCGATAATCCGGTCTTCCGCCAACAGACCGGCACACCCTCCGTAAGCCTGGGGGAACACTACTACTTCCAGTTTTGCGCCGAAATCTTCCAACAGCAAAACAGCCATGGAATCGCCTTTTTTAGTCACTTTGATATCACAAAGACTGATAATGCCACCTACGGTCACAAATGCGCCGTCCCGTACCGCGGGACTTTCTCCGGTCAGCGTATACATGGGAGTCAGACTTTTCAACGCCTCCCGATAGCCGTCCAGCGGATGCCCGGTTACATAAAAGCCGATCAATTCCTTTTCATTTTTCAACAGCAGGGATCGATTCATTTCCTCCAGTTGCGGCAGAGCGATGGTATTCACCTCGGCAAAGCTGTCATCGCCAAAAAGCCCGATCTGTCCGCTGTCGTAGTCTTTTTGCTGACGGACCCCTACTTCCAATGCATTTTCATACACCGCCAGAAGCTGCGAGCGTTTGGCTCCCAAAGAATCCATAGCGCCGCACTTGATCAGGTTTTCCAGTAAGCGGCGATTGAGCATATGATAGTTGACCCGTCGACAAAAATCGCCAATGTCTTTAAAGGGGCCCTCTTTTTTTCTGGCCCGGACAATCTCCTGGACAGCGCCTTCGCCTACGCTTTTAATACCAATCAGACCAAACCGGATGGCACCCTGTTCCACGGAAAATCCGGTTTCACTGGCGTTCACATCCGGCGGCAAAACCCGGATGCCCCGTTCCCGGCAAACGGTGATATACCAGCTCATCTTATCCGGATCTCCAATCACACTGGTAATCAGCGCCGCAAAAAATTCCGCCGGCCAATGAGCTTTCAAATAAGCGGTCTGGTAAGCCACCAGGCCATAGGCGACAGAATGGGATTTATTAAAACCATAGCCGGCAAATTTCAACAGGATCTCAAAAATTTCTTCACTTTTTTCCGGCGGCACGTCATTCAGACGCTGTGCGCCTTCTACAAAGCGGCTTTTCATGGCGATCAGGTCTTTAACCTTTTTCTTCCCCATGGCGCGGCGCAGAATATCCGCTTCACCTAAGGTGAAGCCAGCCAGAATGGAGGCCGTTTGCATGACCTGTTCCTGATAGAGTACCACTCCGTAGGTATCCGCTAAAATCGAGTTCAATAACGGATGAATGCTGGTGACGGAATGGTGTTGTCTGCGTCCTTCAATGAAATTATCCGCCATACCCGCATCCAAAGGGCCAGGACGGTATAAGGCGACCAAAGGCACCAGATCCTGCATATTCTGCGGTGCCAGTCGTTCAACCAAGCGCGTCATGCCGGCGCTTTCCAGCTGAAATACGCCCTGGGTATCACCGGCGCAAAGCATTTTACTTACAGCTTCATCTTCCAGAGGTATTGTGTCTAAATCTACGGTTTCTCCGGTGCTTTCTTTGATAAATTTAACTGCGTCCGCCATTACCGTCAGCGTGCGCAGGCCCAGAAAATCCATTTTTAAAAGGCCCAGCTCTTCTACCTGATTTTTGTCAAACTGGGTCGTGATCATGCGTTCCTGACTGATACCGGTCTCCGCGTCTGCGGCTTCGTCCAGCTGGAGGGGTACCAGATCGATCAGCGGACAGGGCGCAATTACCACGCCGGCAGCATGGGTCCCGCTGTTGCGCGGTAGACCTTCCACACTTTTGGCAATGTCAATCAGTTTTTTTACTTCCGGGTCGTCCTCATACATCGCCCGCAATTCTTTTGACTGCAAGGCTTTATCCAGCGTGATGCCCAGTTCCCGCGGCACGGCTTTGGCCACCCGGTCCGTTTTGGGCAGACTGATCCCCAGGGCCCGCCCCGCATCCCGCACAGCCGCCCGGGCTTGCAGGGTTCCGAACGTGATGATGAGGGACACATGATCCGCGCCGTATTTCCGGATCACATAATCCAAAACCTCGCCCCGGCGCCGATAGCAAAAGTCGGTATCAATATCCGGCATACTGACCCGCTCCGGGTTCAGGAAACGTTCAAACAGCAAATCAAATTTTAAAGGATCAATATTAGTAATATGCAGCAGATAAGCTACGATAGAACCGGCTGCGCTGCCCCGTCCCGGACCTACCGGAATGGGGTCCGGAGTACCTTGGGCATCGGTATGACTGCGGCAATAGTGGATAAAATCCCAGACGATCAGAAAGTAGGCGGCATAGCCCATGGTTCTGATGATTCCCAGCTCATAATCCAGTCGTTTCTGAATGGTCTCCCTTTTTTGTGTTCGCGCTTCCGCTGCCAAAGAGTCTAATTCTTTGCCATAGCGCCCCGGGATCTCCGCTTCGCATAAGGCCCGCACATAAGCATCGGCATCCTCATGATACTGTGCCGGAATGGGAAATTGCGGCAAAAGGAGCTGTCCAAAGGTAAAATCCACATTACAGCGTTCGGCAATCAAATGGGTATTATGCAGCGCTTCTTCTTCACCGGGAAACAGCGCCAGCATTTCTTCATAGCTTTTACAATAATAACCGTCGTTATTAAATTTCATCCGGTCGGGATCGTTGACCGTTTTATTGGTCTGAATGCACAGCAGCACGTCCTGCGCCGAGGCATCCTCTTTGCGGACGTAGTGGATATCATTCGTCACCACCAGACCCACGCCATATTGCTTTGCCAGACGGCGCAGTTCCAGATTCACGGTCTGCTCTTCCGGCAGGTCATGATTCTGCATTTCCAGGAAGAAATTATTTTTGCCAAAAATCTCAATATATTCCTGTAACGCCCGTTCCGCGCCTTCCAGATTCCGCTGCAAAATAAGGTGGGGAATTTCCCCCTGTATGCAGGCGCTTAAAGCAATGATTCCTTTACTGTACTGACGCAGGATGGCCTTATCAATGCGCGGTTTACGGTAAAAGCCTTCAATAAAGCCGAGCGAGACCAGGTGCGCCAGGTTTTGGTACCCTTCGTTATTTTCCGCCAGCAGGATCAAGTGGTAACGGGGCTGTTTATCTATGCGGTCAAAACGGCTTTCCGGCGCGACATAGCATTCACAGCCGAAAATCACTTTAATGCCGGGACGGCCTTCTTTGGCAGCCTCTTTGCTAAGGGACCGGGCCGTTTTATACATATCGATCACACCATACATATTCCCGTGGTCGGTCACGGCAATGGCATCCATATCCAGTTCCATAGCCCGCTGCAACAGTTCCTTCGGCTTGGAGGCCCCATCCAACAGACTGTATTGGGTATGTACATGTAAGTGGGTAAAATCTACACTCATCTTATTTCCTGCTTTCTCAAATCAGACAGTTTCTTTATGTGCGGCCGCTTCCCGAATGATCCCTAAAACCCGGCGGGACGCCCGGTTTAAATCTTCCGTTTTCACGGCTTTATCCTCCGGAATCATTTTTCCCCTGTGTTGCAGTTCCGTCTCAATCATAACTTCGATATTTTTATTATAACACATCCTGCCGTTTCTTTTTGTGAACCCTGTTTTGAGGAAATGTGGAAAAAGGTAGTACATGACTTTGCCTTATGTTATACTTAAGGAACAAAATGATGTACCTGAAAGACAAAATATAAAATACGGGGAGGGGCAGCACCTTATGAAACGCAGCGAACAGTTCAGGCAGGCGAACCGGGAGGCCAAATACACCTGTTACGCCACAGTTGCCGTCATTCTTTTCTGGATCTTAGCCGGGTTCGGCCTGTCCGGTTCCGATCTTATTCTCTGGGATACCCCGGTCTGGGTCATCGGCGGCTGTATCGGCACCTGGCTTTTTTCTGTGGCAGTAGCTTTCTGGCTGGCAGAGTACGTGATTCAGGACGTGGAAACAGGAGAATCTGCAGACAACGAAGGAGGGGATAAATAATGGATCGCTTTATCGGTTTAGCCCCTGTCATTGTGTTTCTGACTTTTTTATTATATGTCAGCTACCGGGTACAAAAAGCTTCCGCGGAAGCTCGTTCCCTTAACTTCGCGAAAGATTACTTTATCGGCGGACGTACGCTGGGCGGTTTCGTATTGGCAATGACCACGGTCGCCACTTATTCCAGTGTCTCGACGTTTGTCGGCGGCCCCGGCGTAGCCTGGCAGATCGGGTACGGCTGGCTGTATATGGCTATTGTGCAGGTCGTCGTTATCTTTTTAGTTATGGGCGTGTTCGGTAAAAAAATCTCCCTGATTGCAAAAGATATCGATGCAGTAACGGTAATCGACATCATCCGTGCCCGTTATAAATCCGATACGTTGGCCAATATTGCCGCTATCTTCATTGTTGCGTTTTTCTGCGCTACCATGGTGGCACAGTTTGTAGGCGCCGCCAAGCTCTTTGAAGCGGTTACCGGGTTTTCTTACATCACCGGACTTTCGCTCTTCGGTTTGATTGTGGTGATTTATACCACGATCGGCGGTTTTAAAGGCGTTGCCATTACCGACGCCATTTGTGCCATAGCCATGATTGCCGGCATGAGCCTTTTATTTTATTCCATGTTGGACAAAGCCGGCGGTTACGGCGCCATTATGGAACACATCCGTACCCATGACCCGGCCATGCTGGAACCACTGTCCCGGGGCAAAATGCCCATCTCTTTATATATCAGCCAGTGGCTGTTGGTAGGCGTCTGCACGCTGGCCCTGCCCCAGTCTGTTGTCCGCAGTATCAGCTTTAAAGATACCCGGGCTTTGCGCAATGCCATTATCATCGGCACCATCGTGATTGGCGCCATGACCTTGATCGCCACCTGGGTGGGCGTATTGAGCAAAGGCATCCTGACCAATCCTTCTTTAGCCGCTTATGGAGGCAGCGTAGATAATATTACCCCCCGTACAATCATCAGTGTGATGGGGCCTTTTTGGGCCGGCGTTACCATTATCGGTCCTGTGGCTGCCACAATCTCGACTGTATCGTCCCTTTTACTGACCGCTTCTTCTTCCATCATTAAAGACGTGTATATGCAAACGCTGAAAAAGAACGGCAAGGGACTGAGCAACCGGGGAATCCAACGTTTCAGCATGGCCGCTACCACTCTTCTTGGTACGGGCATCTATCTGATTGCCATCGCCCCGCCTTCTGTCATCTGGAAAATCAATATGTTTGCTTTCGGCGGTCTGGAAACGGCCTTTTTCTGGGTTATGATTTTCGGCCTGTTCTGGCCGAAAGCCAACGGAACCGGCGCACTTTGGGCTATGTTTGGCGGCATCGTCGCTTATTGTACCACCATGGCCCTGGGTATCCGCATATTCTCGCTGCACCAGATTGTGATCGGCATCGCCTCTTCTCTTATTTTCTTCTTTATCGGCAATTCTCTCGGCAAAGAACCCGATATAGATACCTTGAAGCTTTTCTTCCCGGACAAATATGAAGATGACTGATGTGATATAAGCTCATAGATCTAACTCTATTCACCATGTATTAACTACTACCTGGCTATTTAAAAATACACCGTTCCATGTGTTGCAGTCTTACACGGAACGGTGCATTTACTTTTTACTCTTATAGAGATAGTAAGATAGGTTGGGATAACTTAAAATTTCTTGTACAGGATACGACAGGCATTTAAGACGCAGATCACAGAAACACCTGTATCGGCAAAAACTGCCGCCCACATGGATGCGTAGCCAAAAATACCGGCCGCCATGATGATAATTTTAACGACCAAAGCAAAAACTACATTTTGCCAGGCCACATGTGTTACCGTCCTGGCAATGGCAATAGCCTTGGGAATGGAGGACATCTCCGAATTCATAAATACTACATCCGCCGCTTCAATCGCCGCATCCGCTCCGCTGCCCATGGCGGCGCCCACATCAGCGCCTGCCAGAACCGGGGCATCGTTAATGCCATCGCCCACAAACATCACGCCGCCATATTTGTTACGCAGAGCGTTCATTTCCCGCAGCTTGTCCTGCGGCAAAAGCTCCGCCAGCACTTCCTGGATCCCTGCCGCCTTCGCCATGGCCGTGGCCTCCTGCTGTGTATCTCCCGTAAGCATGACGGCAGCCAGACCTTCCTTCTTCAGCGCAGCAATTGCTTCTATTGCATCATCCTTTAGCGTATCATTGATCAGCAAGGTACCCAGAAAAACTCCGTTGCGGGCCACCAGTACTTCACTGCCGCTATGTGCCGCCTGATACCCTTCATAACGGACCTGATAACGATTCAGTAACCTGGTGTTGCCGACAAGCAGAAGATCGTTGCCAAAATGAGCTGCCAACCCGGCACCGGCAATCTCTTCAAAATAATCAGGATGCGGCAGACTCAGCCCTTTTTCCCGGGCCGCGGCGACAATGCTTAAGGCGATGGGATGGGTGGAAGCCTGTTCTGCGCCTGCCGTAAGTTGCAATATTTCATCCGGTGAGACATTTGCCATCGCCGTCACTTTTTGCAAGACAAAATTGCCCTTCGTCACGGTACCGGTTTTATCCATAACCACAGCAGACACATGTTTAAGCAATTCCATTGCGTTGCCGCCCTTAAACAGGATGCCCAGCCTGGACCCCGCCCCGATGCCGGCAAAGAAGGCAAGAGGAACACTTAATACCAGGGCACAGGGGCAACTGATCACTAAAAATGTCAAGGCCGTATAAACCCAATAGTTCCAGTTTCCTGTCAACAAAGAAGGAATCACCGCTACAGCAATCGCCAACGCCACCACGATGGGCGTATAGCGACGGGCAAAACGGGTAATAAACCGGTCAATATGCGGTTTATTCGCTGCCGCATTTTCTACAGAATCCAGAATTTTACTGACCATAGATTCCTGTAACTCTTTTTCTACGCGTATCTTGAGCATGGCAGATGTATTCACGCAGCCGGATAACACTTCGTCACCATATTTTTTGCGTACAGGAACCGGCTCCCCGGTAATCGGGGATGTGTCCAACAGACTCTCCCCATCAATGACGACCCCGTCCAAAGGGATGCGGTCCCCTGCCCGTACCAGCAAAATATCTCCCACACGGGCTTCTTCAGAAGGGATCACCCGCACTTCTTCTCCGATCAACAGATTCACTACTTCCGGCCGCATATCGGCCGCTTCCATGATCTGCCGACGACTGCGTTCGGCCGCTTTATCCTGAAGCCATTCCCCGATCCGGTAAAAGAAAATTACCCCAACCGCTTCTTCCCACGCCTGTATCGCAAAGGCCCCTAACGTAGCCACTGTCATCAGGAAGTTTTCATCAAAAAACTCGCCTTTTAACATATTACGAAACGCCGTGCCCAAAATTCGCCAGCCCAAAATCGCATAGGAAGCAATCAGCGCGTAAAGATGATATTCCTGAGGAATCAGGCCCAGCCATTCTGCCGCAATAAAGATCGCGCCGCCAAAAACGACTTCCAGCAGCTCCTGCTGATCGGCAGTAAGCGCAAAGGAGCTTTCTTCTCCCTTTCCCGGCGCAGCCTTTACCGGTTTTTCAGAGCGCTCAACAAGAAGCAGGCCTTCCTCAATCCCGTCAGCGGTGTTTTGCAGTTTCTCCAATAAACCGTCATAGCTGCGAGCCTTGACACGAAGCAAGCCTGTCGCATAGGTTAACACTGCTTCCTCCACTTCCGGCAGGTCGTTGATCGCATCCTCAATCCGGTTGGCACAGACTGCGCAATTCAGGTTGCGCACTTCATAAGTACGCATTTTGGCAGACGCGCCTTCTCTGGCTACAATGGCAACTCCTTCTTCAACCTGATCAGCGGCCTGTTGCATTTTTTCGGTAAGCCCTGTGAAGTTATCAGAAGCAATACGCAGTTGCCCTGTCGCATAGACCAATACCGCCTCTTTAACTTCCGGCAGCGCAGCGATAGCGTCTTCCACCTTCGCAGCGCAGCCGGCGCAATCCAAACCTTCGATATCGTAAATACGATATTTGCCCGCCATACCCGGCTTGGTATCACGCGGTATTACTCTGACAGACGAATCTATTTCCGTTACAATTGCCTGAATCAGAGGAACAAGGCGATCCGGATCTTTAGCGGAAATACGCAGTTGTTGTGTCAGGGCACTGACGCTGGCGTAACTTACGGTAGGCAGCTGCTTAATTTTATATTCCATTTTAGCAGCACAGATGCTGCATTCCAGATTTTGTAAAATATATACTTTTTTAATATTCGTCGCATCCGGCATCACGCAATGGCAGTGGGCCAGGCTTTCGCCGCAAACACCACAATATTCCTCATGGGGATGGCAACGTTCGCATTCACAATTTTCCGGGTGCCCTTCCACATGATGAAACTGAGTATGCGTATGGCTGTGAATGTACGGTACCGCATGCTCATGATTGTGTTCCTGCTCATGCTCATGCTCGTGCTCATGGTTATGATGATGTTCGTGGCTGTGTTCGTGATTGTGCTCATGGCAGTGTTCGTGATTGTGTTCATGGTGGTGCTCATGGTCGCAGGAACACGAATCACCATGCGTATGAGGCGGCACGTGTCCTTCCCCATGTGTATGATCATGTGGCATTTCCTGAGGCACAGCTTCGCCGAAAGTTACTTCCTTCTGCATCCGTACTTCTTCATTTTCCATATGAACCGGCTGAAAGTCTGAGTCTTCTGCGTTTTTACGAAAATCCTCCAAATCTTTTATTTCATCCATTATGCTATCCTCCTTCATACACCATCCATCCTGCTCAAACAAAGGGGGCAGGCAAGGTTTTCAACTGCTTTATCAAGTTGCTTTATTGCCTGAGAGTTTTGATGAATTCCACTTCTTTTTTTCTTATGTATAATTGAACCATTGTTCAACTGTTATGATAACACTATCTACTTCCTTTGTCAACAACCTTATTAGTACTTCTTCCGGAAATAATACGGAAAGCAAGCCATTTCTAAAACTTTAATTTTGAAGTAATCTCCCGGGTCAAAAAGTAATTTTCTCCTTGCCACTGAAAAAGCGCTCCCTCTTAAAATAAGGGATCGCTTTTTATTTTTGCATTATCAATGTATTCATTCTTTTTATTTCTTTTATCTTTGTCGGGCAACTGCAACCTATATCGCAATTAACGCCCTATTGTACAAATAAAAAATCATCCAAACGAATAAAATAATTTACTTTATCATATGACAAGCTACCCAATGCCCGGTTTCCAATTCCTTCAACGCCGGCTTTTCCTTTAAGCAAATCGGCTGACAATCTTCGCATCTTCCCTGGAAAGGGCATCCCGTAGGCAAATCCAACGGACTGGGTACATCGCCGGGTAACACTTCGATTTTTTCACCCGGGCCAAAATCTACTTTAAATACAGACTTCATTAAAGCTCTGGTATAAGGGTGTTTGCAATGGCAGGCAATACGACCTTTCTCAAGCCATTCTACCACAGTACCCAGGTACATAACTGCTACCTGATGACACATTAAATCCACCAAACCCAAATCATGTGCAATAAACAGGTATGAAATATTTTTTTCTTTCTGGAGCTTTACCAATAGTTCGCAGACAGTTTCCTGTACAGAAACATCCAACGCAGAAGTTGCTTCGTCACAAATAATGACCTTTGGTTCCAACGCTAAAGCCCGGGCAATTCCCAGACGCTGTCTTTGTCCGCCTGACATACTATGTGGATAACGGTCTTTAAAATCAGCAGGTAATTCGACCATTTCCAAAAGTTCTGCAGCTTTTGAATCCACCTCTTCTTTTTTTAATAAACCATAATTTTTCAGAGGCTCTGTCACAATATCCCGAACTCGCATTTTAGGATTAAATGCCGCAGTAGGATCCTGAAATACCATTTGAATTTTACGACGGTTCTGCCGTTCTTCTTCTCCTTCAGACTGTAAAATATCCTTCCCTTCAAACAGTACTTCCCCGGCAGTAGAAGGATGAATCTGTAAAATCGTGCGAACCAACGTGCTTTTACCGCAGCCTGATTCCCCAATGACTCCTAAAGTTTGCCCCTCATAGACTTTTAAATTTATGTTATCACAAGCAGTTAAAAAACGATTTTCGTCTACAACGAATCTTTTCGTCAGATTTTTGATTTCCATTATAACAGGCCGACGTTCAAATGTTGGTTCAGGCATAATAGCACTTCCCTCCGATAACCGGCACAGCCGCTAATAATTGCCTGGTATATTCATGCTGCGGATTACCGATCACTGTTTCTCTTGGTCCGTACTCAGCCATACGGCCATCTTTCATTACCATGATCTGATTAGACATATAGGAAGCCACACCCAGATTATGAGTTACGATAATGACTGCTACGCCATATTCATTGCGCACATCTACAATCTGACGAATGATCTGTGCCTGTGTGGTCACATCCAGGGCACTGGTCGGTTCATCTGCCAGCAAAAGCTTGGGACTAAACGTCATCGCCATAGCGATACCAACCCTTTGCCGCATCCCACCGGAAAGTTCAAAGGAGTAACTTTGCATGACATTTTCCGGATTGGGCAAGCGCATGTTTCCCAACATAGCAACAGCCATCCCGTAGGCTTCTTCTTTCGATTTTTCAGGAGCATGTGTCTGAATATAATCAATAAATTGGCTGCCAATCCGCCGAATCGGATTGATCATATTTCCACTATCCTGAAAAATCATAGACATTTCTCTGCCACTCATACTGCGCCACTCATCAGGGGTATTTTTCAGCACATCCTTCCCATCATAAACAATGCTGCCGCCGCTGACACGCCCTGCACCGGGCAGACATCCCATAATCGCACGAATTACTGTGGTTTTTCCACTGCCGCTTTCCCCAACAATTGAAAGAATTCTCCCCTGTTCCAATGTAAAACTTACACCGGAAACTGTCAGTCGGGAGCCATAGCTAATGTCCAGGTTGTTAACTTCAAGTAACATCAATATGCCCTCTTTTAAATAACCGGGCGGCGAAAAACCGCCCGGTTGCGCTTATACAATGTGTTCGTCTTAGAAAAGGTTGTTCAAAATTATTGTGCGGGAGCAATTTCTTTCGTAATCCAGTAATAATCACAAGGCATAATATTCGCATTTTTTACGGTTTTATTGCTTACCATGTTAGTTTGCGGATAGCCAAAAATCAGAGCCCCGGAATCTTTCATTACAATCTTTTGCATATCAATCACAATCTCTCTGCGCTTCGCCGGATCAAATTCCATAGCTAACTTGTCAGAAAGTGCATCATATTCGGGATTGCTATAGCCGGAACCATTTTGTGGATCATTCGTCTTCCAGTACATATTAAGGAAATATTCCGGATCTCCGGCAGGTTCGGTTAATATATTAGAAATTAATAAATCGTATTCACCCCGGGTACCAATACCATCTAAGACATTATAGTCTACATTTTTCAAATTAACTTTGATGCCTACTTTTTTCGCGTCCGACTGTGTGGCTTCTGCATATAAAGGCAGTTCGGCACGTCCACTGTAGAAAACAAAATCTAATTCCAGATTTTTCCCGTTTTTATCTACAAAACCATCACCATTGGTGTCTTTCCACCCGGCTTCCGCCAACAGTTTCTTAGCGCTTTCTACATTATACTGATCCTGGTCCATCTTCATTAATTCATCAAAGCCAAAATCAGCAGACGGAGGAATCATAGGGCCGCCGGGTAAGAAGGTACCTTTTAATAAGACTTTTGCATAGGTTTCCCGATCCAAAGAGCGAATCAGGGCCTGACGGACTTTCAGATCACTTAAAGGCCGCTCTTTGTGTACATTCATACGTGCCAGTACGGAGCGCAGGGAAGCGATGCTGCTAACCGTAAATTTCTTAGTATTTTTAAACAAATCCAAATCTCCGGAGGCGATGTTAACAGCAACATCAACTTCGCCTTTCTGCAAAGCCATAGCGCGGGTATTGGGATCGTCAATCGTATTAATAACCATGTTTTTAAAAGGCACCTTACCATCCCAGTAATTAGCGTTTGCTTCTAATTCGCATTTTGCTTTGGTAAATGTTTTTACTACATACGGACCGGTGCAAACAGGTCCCTGTTTCGCGAAATCGCGTTTCCCATCTTCCGTCACGTCGACAATAATAAACAGAGGGTCGCCTAATAAACCGGGCAAAACTGCCACCGGTTTTTTCGTTTTAATCGTTACTTCCTGACCATTGGCAGTAATAGAATCATACTCAAACATTGATTTTGCCCGAGTCGATTTCTTAAAGGTACGTTCGATGGATTTTTTTACCGCTTCACCGGTCACCTTGTTCCCATTGGAGAATTTAATATCGCGAATCTTAAAGGTCCAGGACATTTTATCATCAGAGACCTTCCAACTCTCCGCTACCCAGGGTTTTGCGTTCATTTTTTCATCGAAGCGGACCAAACTTTCACCAACAGCATAGCGCATTACCTGCCAGCCAAAATAGTTGTCCGTCGTTTCCAAACTGTCTGCAAAATTGGTAATGCCCACCTTTAAGGTATCTTTCGGACCGGAAGCCTTTTTATCGCCTCCACCGCAACCTGCTGCCGCCGCAGCCATTAAAGCCACCAGAGCCACAGCCGCACCTTTTTGCCATTTCTTCATAAACTACTCGCTTCCTTTCTTTTTTATAATTTATATAACGATTGAAACGTAAAACCACCCCAAAACCGCGTTGAAAGATTCCTCATCCATGGACAACGGGAAAACAAAACAGCATTACAAAAAGTTTCCATAAACCCTTCACACAGTCGTTTTATGAACAGCGTCTTGCACGAAAAATAAGCCTGTCTTACATTTCGTGGCGAGGATCCAGCACATCCCGCAAGGCGTCACCCCATAAATTAAATATAACTACGGTAAGAAAAATCGCAAGCCCGGGGAAAAACATAAGCCAGGGAGCCGTCTGCAGTTGTATTCTGCCTTCATTTAACATTAAGCCCCATTCAGGAGCAGGCGGCTGACTGCCAAATCCCAAAAACGACAAACCTGCCAGTTCCATCATCATCGCCCCGATATCCGCTGCGGCCGTAATCACCATCAAAGGCAAGATATTGGGGACAATATGCGTCCACAAAATATGAATCGGCGTTCCTCCATTTACCACAGCCGCCTCCACAAAATCCCGTTTTTTAACTTTTAACACCATACTCCGCGCCAGGCGGGCATATTTAGTCCAGGTTACAACCAGAAGCGCAATCATAGCATTAACTAAACTGCCGCCCATAATCCCTGCTATCGCAATAGCTAAAATCATCCCCGGAAAAGAAATCATCATATCAGCAATCCGCATAATAATGATATCTACTTTCCCGCCAAAATAACCGGCTAATACCCCCAATGTCGTTCCTACTATAAAAATTGCAGAAACTAAAATCAGAACACTGGACAACGAATAACTGGCGCCGTATAGAATGCGGCTTAATACATCACGCCCCAACTTGTCAGTACCAAACAGATGCGCCGCGGAAGGTTCCATATTAGCATCTTTCATAATTGCATCCAGTGGATCATAGGGCGCAATCAAAGGTGCGGAAACTGCAACAATTACTAAGATAAGTACGAGTAATGTCGAAATTCGAAATGCCTTATTTTCCTGAAATCCCCTTAGTAAATTCTCCATGTCTTATCTTCCTGCCTTTCTTAATCTAGGGTCAAAGTAAGTGTAAGACAAATCGACAATTAAATTAATCATCATATACATAAACGCAATCCAAAGAACAATGGCCTGTACAGTCTGAAAATCACGATAGATAATTGCCTGTACCGCAGTATAACCCAAACCCGGCCAGGAAAAAACAATTTCTACGACAGCAGCACCCCCCAAAAGGGAGCCAAAAGCCAAACCAAAAAGAGTAATCAGCGGCAACAGTGCATTCGGCAACACTTCTTTCCAGAGAATATGAGTTTCTGACATCCCTCTGGCACGAGCGCCAACCACATAATCCTGATTTAGTTCTTTTAAAACGGCAGCACGAACCTGCCGGGTGTATTTGGCTGTCATAACCACCCCAAGCGTTACCATAGGGAGAATTAAATTTTCAATTGTAATTTCGCCCCCCACAATCGGAAATATACTCAGTTTCAAAGCAAATATCCACAAAAGCATAAGTCCCATCCAAAAGTTGGGAATAGAAACGCCAATAAACGTAAAAGCCCTTACTATATAATCAAACCATGTGTTTTGCCGGACGGCAGTATAAATTCCCAAAGGAATGGAGAAAATTAACATGAACAAAGAAGAAGCCGCGGCTAAGATTACGGTAGCCGGCAGCGTTTCCAACATTGCTTCCAGAACCGGCTTCTTCATCATAAAGGAAAAGCCGAAGTTACCGTGAAGAACGCGAACTAACCAGTCAAGGTATTGAAAAATGAAAGGTTTATTCAAACCGAGTTCGTGGCGCAAGGCCTCTATTTCCATCTGGCTTACCATTATGTCTTCGTTACCTGCTATCATCTGCCGCACAGGATCTCCGGGGGATAACATAACCAGACAAAAGGTAATAAAACTAATCCCTAACAAGACAAAAACCATTTGGGCCAAACGCAGCAGCAGTTGTCTTCTAGTCAAATACATCATCTCCAACTCATAGTTCTATTTTTAAATCTTTAGTATAACGTATCTGATAATTTATTGTATTTTAACATTATTTAAAATAGTTATCAATAAGATTCATTGTAGTTATCAGTAATATGATTACAATAATATAGAAAAGCATTTTTAAAAATTTTTCTTCATGTTATAATAAGTTGGATTTTAGTACAATTGTGTTAATAGTATACATGTCATGATCAATCCTTCCCATCAATTCTTAAACCAAAGGAGAAACATATGTCACACGATATGACGATTTGCGGGATGCAGGTTCGCCGTAACAGTAAATTACGTACCTGTCTGCCGGTTCCTGATACAAGCACCAGTATTCCCGTGACCATCATTAACGGAAAAGAGGACGGCCCCACTTTACTGATCACCGCCGGGATTCACGGGGGAGAATATCCCGGTATTGCAGCGGCTATGGAGTTAGGCCGCGATGTGTCTCCGGAGGATGTCTCCGGCTGCCTTATTTTAATGCATCCGGTAAACATTCAGGGATTCTGGGCCCGGCGGGAGTTTATTGTGCCCGAAGACGGTAAAAATCTAAACCGTGTATTCCCCGGGACGCCGCTTGGGACATTGGCGGATAAAACAGCCTATTTGCTCAGCAGCAATTTCTTTACTATTGCGGACTATTATGTGGATCTGCACAGCGGCGATATTCACGAAAGCCTGGTGCCTTATGTCTATTACCCGGGGCAACCCACGCCAGAAGTAGAAAAAGCGTCACGTTCCATGGCGATAGTTTTGGACGTGGAGTTTATGGTACGCTCTCTGGCTACAGGCGGAGCCTATAATTATGCCGCCAGTACGGGCCTTCCTTCCATCCTGATAGAAAGAGGCGGGGCGGGTCTTTGCCTGCGGGAAGACATTGACGCTTATAAAGGCGACATCCGTAATATCCTCAGACGGCTTAAAATGTTCAGTCTGCCGGTGAAGCCCCGCCGCCACGTTCCCCGAGACGTCAAAAATGTACTGTACCTGGAAGCCTTGGAAACCGGCTGCTGGCTCCACCATATACACAGCGGTGATTTTGTGGAAGAAGGCCAGGTCCTGGGTCAGATTACTGATATATTCGGACAGGTACTCACCACCTATTATGCGGAGCAGACCGGCGTGATACTCTACATCTGCCCGGCGCTTTCCGCCCCTAAGGGCACTGTTTTAGTCGCGTATGGGCAAGTAGATACCATGGATCAATGTTGAACTATAAACAGGGCAATTTATGAAATGAATTAATTTATGCGGAACAAACCGATGTAATTCTTCATACCACAAAATATAATACGTTGTTATTACCAATATGATTAAGGTCAATACAAAAGGCACCCCTTTATTTATTAAAAGGGGTGCCTTTATTTTACAAAGTCGTTATTCATTTTTACCTCGCAGATAGGATTCTATTCGTTAACGTCTTCTTTTATTTTATTATTCGATGGGAATAATGCTCAGGCTTGTAAAAATTTTAATCAACCGCTCTAACATAGTAGCACCTCCTCTTTTATAAAACTATTATGCAAAAACATGATTTTCGGGGCCTTTGCTTTGCGCTGTCCTGCTTCAGCACTCTTTTGCTGGTTTGATTATACCATGTATGTTATATTTTGTCCAGTAGGGCTTTTAAACGTCCCACTATATTTTAAAAGTACGGAGACCCGCTCAGAGAGCCAATCTCCGCAATACAGCATTGGCATCATGCCACATTTCTCAATTATTTCACAAATTATTTCACAAATTATTTTTTACTTCCGTCTGATTGATTTGGGTCCCATCCGGCAAATAACAGGATATCCTCAGGCGTTCTGCCGACGCCTCCAGGACCAGATAACTATCGGTTTCCGGCTGCGGCGCCAGGCAGGCAAAGCTACACTCTGCCAAACAGTATAGTCATTACTTTGGCTATCCGAAAAATCAGTGCTATATAAAAAATTTTGAACACCGCATAGGGCACTTTCTCACTCATTTCAGAATGCCGCGTTTAATAATCGATTCGCCAAAACGGCTTTTCAGCTGATCGACAGCCCGGTTGCGCGCCCGCAGCCGTTCATCTTCGGCAAAACCCAGGACCGGCGTATCTTCGGGACGGTCTAAGCCGCTTACCGTAACACCCAAAAGGCGTACGCCCGGTTTTACGTTTATAGTTTGCAGCAGTTTTTCCGCCAAAGAAAAAATTTCCTCATCCCAGCAGATGGGCCGGTCACTGGACACACTGCGGGTGATCGTATGAAAATCAGCAAATTTCACTTTCAGCGTCACGGTCCGCCCGGAAAAATGTTCCCGCCGCAGGCGCCACCCCACCTGTCCGCAGAGATCCAACACTTCGTCCCGACAGGATTCCCGGTCTGTATAGTCCACCGCGAAGGTATTTTCTTTGCCGATAGATTTCGCAATTTCTTCATTGATAACGGGACGTTCATCCAAGCCTACGGCTAATCTGCGGATCCGCTGCGCATTACTGCCCAGTATTTTTTCCAGAATTCCGGTTTCCGTCATCGCCAATTGTCCGATGGTATCGATGCCCAGTTGACGCAACTTTCTCTCTGCACTGTGCCCTATACCAAAAATCCGGGTCACCGGCAGTGGCGCCAACAAAGCCGCAGCTTCCTCCGGCAAAATTTTAACGAAGCCGTGCGGTTTTTGCATATCTGATGCCAGTTTGGCCAGAAACTTGTTGGGCGCCAGTCCGATCGACGCGCTCAGGTTCAGCTCTTTTTCAATCCGGCCCTGCACCGCATGCGCAATTTTATCGGCGCCGCCCAGTTTTTCCATACCGGTCAGGTCCACAAAAGCTTCATCAATAGACAAAGGCTCTACCAAAGGAGAGGTTTCCCGAAAAATAGTCATGATTTTATGAGACATTTCCGCATAACGATGGGGGTGGCAGGGTATAAAGATACCATGGGGGCAAAGTCGGCGGGCTTCAAATAAGGGCATGGCAGAATGGACGCCAAAAGCCCTGGCCTCATACGAACAGGTAGAAACCACGCCCCGAGCTGAACGCCCCCCTACGATCACCGGTTTTCCTTTTAATTCCGGCTGATCCAATATTTCTACGGAAGCATAAAAAGCATCCATATCCACATGCATGATCCACCTTGGATGCCGCTTTTCTTCAGTCACCGTCTCACCTCTTTTATGCTTCGTTTCTCTAAGCAATCGCACCCTACGACTGATTTCAGTTGCAGGATGCAAATTTTCCTGCGTAATTCAATAGTACGTTTACTGCAACGCCAATACTAACTGAAGAATTTACTGAAAAAGCCTTCTTTTTCTTTCCCGTTGGCAATATCTTCCGCTCTTTGTTTCCCTTTTGCCAGGGCTTCGTCCACATTGCCGCCGGTCATTTTAGCTTTTAACACATCGCTGAAGGTATTCATCATATTCATCTCCTGCTCGCGCTGCATAGATTTTGTATTTTCACGCCAACGCGCCGTAGAACGCACTCTGTCATAAAAAGCTTTTACCTCATTCGCGTCAAAATCCTTACCGATCTCGATCTGTACATTGCGGATCCCCTTATGGTTATAGGGGAACTGAATCGTCCAGCCATCATTCGTTCCGTCCGAAGCATGTTTTTCCTCCAGTGTAATAAGATTCATATTTCCCAATCGGCGCGGGTCAGACCCCATCTGTTTTTCAACAAAATTAGCCGAAGGATCGTACGGACGAACCTCGTTATAATAGAATACCGGCGGATACTTGGCGTTTCTGTGGCGGTTGCTCTGAATCGTGAAAACACCTTTTGTATAATAATGCTTCACGGCAATGGACTCGCTGCCATGCTGCAGATAGCTGGAGTCGGAAGGCGCATTTTCCAGTAATTTCTGATCCTGTTCCGCCTGTCTGACCGCCTGGTGGAATTCTTCCAGGGTGATATAGTCCGACCGAATGAACGGATTGATATTTTTGCGGCAGTCGTCGCAGATATACTGTTTATCCTGTAATTTAGAACGGGATAACATGCCGACTTCTTTGCCGCAGACAGCGCAGGCCTCTTTTTTGAATACTCCGTCAAACAATCCCATGGTCACACTTCCTTTCTTTAGCACCCATTACCTTACAGGTTACAAATTGACACGTTCACCTCCTGGGCCATTCTCTGACCTTGTGTAATATATTATAACATAAGCAGCATTTACTCTTTCTTCACCCCCGGTAATTTTAGGAAAAAAAGTATATTTTTGCAAATACATTGAGATAGAATGCATTATTTGATACAATATTTTGTGCAAACTCAGGTTGCTATATTATCATCAGATTGAGATATCACAATCCGGAAAATAACACTGACACTTTTTCTTTATCCGGTGGAGTGGATGAACCGGATAAAAAATCTGATCTATCGGAAGGAAGGAGAGGTTTCATGCAGCGATTCGTCAACGGTCTGATCATACCGATCGTTCTTCTGTTGCTTTGGTTTTTTGTTTCCGAAGTCCGGTTATTCAGTCCTTACCTGCTTCCTTCTCCTTTTACGGTTTGGGACAGTTTGGGAGAACTGGTGCGATCCGGTCTTCTTCTCTCCCATCTTTTAATCAGCCTGCGCAGGGTTTTTTCAGGCTTTTTTCTCGCTGTTGTCATTGCAATCCCTTTGGGGGTTTTCTGTGGTCGCAGCCGGTTTTTTTACGACCATTTTTTACTTTTGCTGGAATTTTTGCGGCATGTACCGCCCCTGGCGGCCATACCCCTGATTATCTTATGGGCCGGCATCGGCGAAGCTTCCAAGCTGACCATTATCTTTTTAGCGGCTTTTTTTCCTTTGTTTTTAAACACTTACAGCGGGATTCGCAATTGTGCTAAAGACTTCCTGGAAGTAGGTTATTCTCTTGATCTTACGCCCTGGCAGATCATCCGCTATATTCAGCTTCCTGCCGCATTGGAATCCATCGTTACCGGGCTGCAGATTTCATTAGGTTACAGTTGGCGGGCTTTGATCGGAGCGGAACTGATCGCGGCTTCCGCCGGGATCGGTTACTTGATTTTAGATGCAGAAGAAATGTCCCGTCCTGACATCGTCATTGTGGGCTTACTTTGTATCGGCATTATCGGCAGTTTACTGGACTTTATTTTTCTTCACCTGTTAAATCCGCTGCTTCCCTGGCGAAATAAGGAGGTCCGCAATGATAATTGTGCCTGATCCGATTCGCCTTGCCGACCTTTGTAAAAGCTATCCTGTCAATGCAGATGTTGCTAAGACCGTAGTTTCCATATCCGACCTCCAAATTAATTTTGGCAGTTTTACCTGCATCGTAGGCAAAAACGGCTGCGGCAAAACCACGCTGCTGCGCTTACTGGCCGGTCTGGAACATCCCACAAAGGGGAGTATTTCATCCTTGCCCCGCAAGGTTTCGCTTGTATTTCAAGACCCTCGCCTTCTTCCCTGGCTTACCGTTACGGAAAATATTGCGTTGGCCCGCAAAGGCAGAAAGCAGCCTCCAAATCAAAAAAACAGCCGCGCAGGTCTTGCGCAACTGTTGGAGGATTTGGAATTAAGCGAGACTGCCGATTTTTACCCAAACCAGCTTTCCGGTGGTATGGCACAGCGGGTCTCTTTGGGACGGGCGCTCTTTTATGACGCCGACCTGATCCTTATGGACGAACCCTTCAGCGCTCTGGATTACTTTACCCGGCAGCATTTGCAGAAGTTGGTTCTGCGCCTGTTCCAAGACAGCAGAAAAACCATTGTTTTTGTCACACACGACGTGGAAGAAGCGCTTTTGCTCGGCGACCGCCTGTTGGTTATGGAGACCGGCAGCATCAAAGCGGATCTCTCCCTTGCATTTCCCCGTCCCCGGACTGCCGCAGATCCGGAATTTCAGCTCATGCGGCAAAAAATACTGCAATTGCTGGGAGAGTGACGTCTGCTGTTACGATTCCCCGAGCCTTTGGGCGATGTATGCGGCAACGACTTCCCGGATCTTAACAAACTGCTCCCTTGTTGTCGGGTTATGGCTCTCTAACTGCAGCAGCGTTGCTAAATACCCCTGCTCTTCTACCTGCCGGACACTTTCTTTATAGACCAGACCAAAAAGAAAAGATATGTGCCCTAAAATCAGATCCATAGGCGTCTTCATGGTCTGGCGGTCCAGATTACGGCATTGAAGGATATTTTCATACACAGACGGCGTGATCGCCGCTTCCAGAAACACCTTGTCAGGCACATCATAAATCGCCTGGCGGGGTGTTTCAATATTAACGCGCAAAATATCCACTTTGTCAGCGTCGCGTAAGAGCGTCACATACCGATATTCTGTGTCCGTCAGATCCTCCGGCAAGAGATACGCATTATGCAAACGGATGGCTTTTTCCAGGATTTGATACTCTTGCGCCGCCGCATCTGCCGTAATAAAGCGTTGGAGCAACCCCTCTTTAAAAAGCAGATCCGCCCCTAAGGCCGCATGATCAACAGACAACCCGTCACGAAAAGTGCCGTAACGGCGCAATTGCTCAAAGCGACCGATATCATGCAGCATCCCCAAAAGCCAGGCCAGTTCTTTTGCCTGACCTTGCATTCCCAGGCTGTCCGCAATGCGATCGCTCAATGAAGCTACGCGCAGGCTGTGGTCCACTTTGAGCTGAAACTTCGGGCTCGTCAGATCATAAGAAGCAACGTACGCAAAAAACTCTGTTGTCACCTGATCCCGATCAATTACTGCCCTCATTTTTACCTTTCCACGAAAATTCCCGTCGCAACCCCATCCAGTCAGGAATAAGCGAATACGAAGCCCGCTTGTGCTCCTCATACCAAAATCTAAAAGTTATATCCACAATAAGCGGATACGAAACTCGCTGCCACACTTCATACCGAAATCTAAGAATCCTTTTCACAATAAGCAGATGCTAAGCGAATCTGTTTTTGCTTCATGTTTTTATACTTTTATCCGTTTATTGTTGCAGATGAAACGCTTTCTGTCGTTGACATTAAAGCGCGGATTTTATACACTAAGAAGTATTCTCGCCGGTTTCTTTAAATCTGTTTTTTATATGGTCTTTATCCGACAAATGCCGGTAACTTATTGTACTCTGAGGTGTAATGTGATGCAAGAAAAAATACCTGCGAAAAAAGCCGTTCGCCTAAAAGCACTGAAGGCCGCTTTCCCCTATACAATCCCTATTTTCACCGGTTTTTGGTTTTTGGGTCTGGCCTATGGTGTCTACATGAATGTATCCGGCTTCAGTTTCTGGTACCCGGCTATTATGAGCTTTGTCATTTTTGGCGGTTCTTTGGAATTTATCACGGTTTCCATGTTGTTGAGTCCGTTTGCGCCGATGCAAACGCTGATTATCGCCTTATTGATCCAGGCCCGCCACCTTTTTTACGGTATTTCCATGCTGGACAAGTATAAAAATACCGGTTGGAAAAAACCGTACCTGATTTTCGGCTTATGCGACGAAAGTTTTTCCATTAACTATACGGCGACGATCCCGGAAGATGTAGACCGGAGCTGGTTCCTGTTTTTCGTCACGCTGTTAAATCAATTCTACTGGGTATCCGGCTCCATGATCGGTGGCCTTTTAGGCAGTCATCTTCACTTCAACACCCACGGACTGGAATTTGTCATGACTGCTATGTTCGTCGTCATCTTCCTGACCCAATGGGAAAAAGAAACCCAGCATTATACCGCTTATATCGGTTTAGGGATCACTGCCATATGCCTTTATTACTTTGGCGCGAATCATTTCATGATCCCTGCCATGCTGGGCATTCTATTTCTTCTGACGATATTGAAAAGCTCTTTGGAAAAAGCCGAAGATCGGAGTTGGAACCAAGCGGAAAGGAAAACATTATGACACTGACTGAACAAGCGATCACCATCGCGATGTGCGTATTGGGAACGACTTTGACCCGTTTTTTGCCTTTTGTCATCTTCAGTGGGAAAAAGCCCACGCCTTATTTCGCGCATTACCTGGGTCGGATGCTTCCTTCCGCTGTCTTTGGCATGCTGATCATCTACTGTTTAAAAGATGTTAACTTCGCCGGTAGTTTTCACGGGGCACCGGAATTGCTTGCCATTTCAGCAACCATCGCCCTACATTTTCTGCGGCGGCAGATGTTGCTCTCTATTGCCGGCGGTACTATAGTCTATATGTTTTTGGTCCAGTATATATTTAACATTTAACTAAAATATTTTCAATACTTATTTTTGTATGTTATCAATTCTCCCATATCTTATTAAGTAAAAATAATCAAACTCGCCTTATTTGATTTCTTCATTTTATTTCATAAATTATCGAACCCAAAGGTAAATTCCTGATACAAACAACGTTAATAGCATGGTAGGAAAACAAATTTTCATGAATTTTATAAAAGAAATCTGCACACCAGCTTTCTTAGCTTCTTCCATAATAATAACATTGGGAGAGGCTCCTATTAGGGTTCCATTCCCTCCAAAACATGCCCCTAATGACAGAGACCACCATAGATAGTCTACGTTTACACCTAAAAGAGATTGGATATCTTGAATGAGAGGGATCATCGTTGCTGTAAAGGGGATATTATCAATAAATGCTGAAACAAGACCAGACAGCACAAGGATTAAAAGTGTCATTGTCTTTGTGTCTCCAGAAACCCACTTAACACTTTTTTTCGCCACCTCTTCAATTATTCCAGTCGCTTCAACGCCTCCAACTAACACAAATAAACCCATAAAAAATAATAATGTGTTTAAGTCAATCTCTTTCATCGCTTCTTCTGGATCAACCTTGCAGATTACAATCCCTAATACAGCCCCTGTCATCGCAATAGTAGCAGATTGCAGTCCAAAAGAATCATGCATAATAAACCCCAGTATTGTTCCTCCTAAAACTAATAGAGAACGTTTTAAATTCCCTTTATCATGTATAGCTGAGCTAATCTGAATAGCACTTAGGTCATTTTGTGTTAGCTTTGTTGAAGTTAGGGAACCTCGGTAAATAAATAGGATGAATAAAATAGTGACTATCATCGTAATCATCACAATCGGAGCAAGATTTTCAAAAAATTGTATGAAATCTAATTTAGATGCAGAACCTATCATGATATTAGGTGGATTTCCGACCATTAAAGCTGTTCCTCCTATATTCGACATCAATACCTCTGAAATTAAAAGCGGAAATGGATCAATTTTAACCATGCGACAAATTGAGATAGTCATCGGCGCGATTAATAATGCGGCTGTTACAGAATCAATTAATGCTGCACAAACACCTGTAATAATAGATAATAAAACAAATAATTTTTTTGCTTGTCCTTTACTTCTTTTCACAGACCATAATGCTAATGCCTCAAAAAAGCCTGAACGCTTGACAATAGAAACAAGTACCATCATACCAGCCAATAATCCTAGTGTATTAAAATCTATACACTCTTTAATTGCTATATCCTGTGATATTTGTCCTATATAAATCATCATCCCTCCCCCCACCAATGCACATAGGGTACGAGGTATTTTATCAAATATGATAGCACTATAGGTTAGTCCAAAAATTATAATAACCTGAAGAATCTTTATTGTTGAGGTATCCATATTAAATCCTACCCCTTTACAAACGTTTTAGCTTTTCGCCCAGTTTAAAATTTTTCTTGAAGTGATTATTTTTGAACGTTCTTTTGCCCTATTGATAACATTCTTTATATCTACAATTGTTCTCCTTAATGTCCCATACCCTATCTTCCCTTGCTCATCCCATGCTTGCACCGATAAAATAATGTCATTCCCTGTAATTTTATCAATAGCAACATGAACAGTGACAGTCATGCCAACGCTAGTTGGGGCAGTATGAACAAAACTTACTTCTGTTCCGATGCTTGCATATTTTTCAGGGAGATAGGGATCTAATGTATCGACAGAAGCATCAATTGCCCAACGAATTAATCTAGGAGAAGATAAAATTTCTTTAAAGGGACTTACATATTTTTCCGCTGTATCTTCTGGTTGAACAATTTTTTGTATGATTGTATTTTGTCCAATTGATAAATATTCGTTTAAGTTTATCATTATAGTTCCCCCGATATTTTGATTTAACTCGTCAAGTCTACTATCCACAAAGCAATCGCGTTATCCAACGTCTTAGTTGAAACAATAACGAACATATGAAAGATGTATAAGGGTGTTAGGCATCAAACTTATACTCTAAATTGATGTGTCCATTGAAATATCGATTTCTTAAATAGCTGATATAATAAAAATACCTAAATTTGAGATGGAATCAGTCTATATGCGTATAAGCCGATATAATAGAACGCCCATACAAATTTCCTATTTATGGTTACCGAATGTGTTTGATAATTTCTTTACACTCTCTCCAATATTTACTGTGAATGATTTTCATCTATTCTTGGGGTAAAAAGAATCCAGTATTTACAGAATTGACTAAAGCCCATACTTTTTAAAGAACGCAACTGTTATTAACAGTTGCGTTCTTTAAAAATAACCCCCTCGAAAAATCACCTTCCAAGAATTCTTTTATAAATTTTCTTATAATTTAAGCTATTTTAGTAACTTTTTTAATAAAATCACATCAATTGATAAGCACTGCCGAGAATTTTAAAATTAAAATGTCTCCTTTGATTTATCAACGTAGATTACATTTTGTTTTTTTTCCGTATTAACGATTAATTTAAATACATTTGACAAAGCATAATGCCCTGTAACATCAAAATCAAACCGCGCCTCTGGAATGAGGTCCATATCTAAATCTGCAGTTAGAATAGCCTCACCATTTATTTCCGGTCCAGCAAGAACCTCACCTAATGGATTTACAATCATGCTGGCTCCTCGGCAAATTACCTCTGGCTTATCCGCCAGTTCATCATAGCTCGCTAAATCTTCAGGATAATCTTCTTTCGTTACATATTGATTAGCACTCATCACAAAACAACGAGATTCTAATGCAATATGCTGCATTGAAGCAATCCAACCATCCCGGGCATCAGCTGTTGGCGCAATATAGATGTTTAAACCTTTCTGATACATCGCAGCGCGAGCCAAAGGAACATAATTTTCCCAGCAAATTAATCCTCCTATTTTTCCAAATGGAGTTTCTATAGCAGTTAAAGTACTACCATCTCCTTCACCCCAAATAGCACGTTCTCCAGCCGTCGGTTTCAGTTTCCTATGCTTCCCTAAATATCTACCATCCGGACCATAATACGCAATTGTACAATAAACAGTCCCTTTATCACCCTCCGTCTCTCTTTCAATCATACCCATCGCCAAATAAATCCCATACTTTTTAGCGGCTTTTCCCAGTATATCACTCTCTTTACTAGGTAGCTCAATAGCACTTTCCCAATATCTCCGCCAATCCTTACGCCCTTCCCTACCACGAATACCTACACTAGCACAAAAATTCAAGCCACGTGGATAGCCAGAAAGAAACGCTTCGGGAAATAGAACAAACTTCGCACCTTTTTTAGCAGCTTCGTCAATAAGCTTTAACGCTTTATTTAAAGATTCTTCACGGTTCATCAAGACAGAACTAGCTTGAACAACAGCAACACGTATTGTAGACATAATTTACCTCTTTTCTTTTTTCACTTTTCTTTTTTCACTTTGTCTCAAATTTTATCAACAAGCTTTAATGTAAAATTTTATCACCTCTTCCCTTCATTTTTTAGAAATTATCTGTGCATCTTCCAACGCAAATACCCGATTCAAATCGTGATGAAACATCGCCTTTACCGACTTAGTTTCCTCGTCATCGTCACTCACTATTGATACAAGAATATAGCTTATAATCGCTATTGTAAGGCCGCTAATTCCTGCCTTCATCGGAAATGGAGATCCAAATAAATACACGATCAGAACTACTAGTTCACCAGAAATAACTGAAGTTAATGCAGCTTTTCTAGTGCCACTTTTCCAAAACATAGCACCAACTACCGAGGGAACTAGTTGCATTAAAATAGCATATCCAACTGATGCAACTTGAACGATATAGCCCTGAGCCGCAGGAATAAAGGCCAACAAAATAACTGCTATTGTCAAAAATATTACCATGACTTTACCAATCATCGTCTGTTGTGCGGGAGATGCGTCTTTTTTGAAAAAACGGATATAGATATCATTGGCAAATAAACTGGCACACCCAAGTAGTGCACTATTAATCGTAGAAATTCCTGCTGCAACTATTGCTGCTATAACTACCGCGCCAAATACTGGGGCATAGCTTGAAAAGAAAATAGGAATTGTTCGATCTGCTAATTTAGGAGTAATCCCAGGAACCAAACCAGGAGTATGGGCGAGAATCCCTATTGTCAAAGTTCCTAGCGCCATGATCCACGAATTCCAACAAGGGGTAATCATCGTTGTCTTGCGAATAACTTGGGGGGATTGCATAGAATAAAAGCCCATCCACATTTGAGGCATTATAAAGAATCCAACCCCAAGCCCGACAGCAGTTTCAAAAATTGTCCAAAACTCGCCTTTATTGACTAAAACTTCTGGGGCAACTTTAGCAATCTGTTTAAAAGCGCCAAGTCCTCCAGCTTTAAAAATAAAGAAACCTACAATGAATATCAAGACCGAGCCAAAAAAAACTCCCATAAATGTATTTGACCATGCCGCACCACGCCCACCACTAGCACTTACGATAATGCCAACGAAAACCCCCATAATCAAAACGCCCACCCAATACGGAATTGAATAGTTTGTTAAACTTTCCAGTGCCATGGCTCCACCAGTCACCTGGATTAACATATATGGAACCAATCCAACAATCCCCACTATTGCAAAAATTAAATGTAGCATCGGACTTTTATAATATTTTTCTATTAAGTCTCCTGGAGTGATAAAATTATATTTTCTTCCCAAGAGCCAAAATTTTGTACCAAAAATCCACATATACATAGCATGCACAACAGTCCATGCTGCAAAAGCAATAAACCAAACACCATCGCGATAATATTGTCCGATGGCTCCCAATAATGTCCATGTGCTAAAATAAGCAGATCCCATCGTCATTGCCATTACAATAGTGCCTAATCCACCATTGGCAAGATAAAAATCTTTAGGCGTTGCCACATTAGAACGAGATGCTATTTTCGCAATTCCAAGAAGGATTGAAATAAATCCTATTAAAACAAGAATTGTAATTGTTGCCTGACTCATAAATTTCCCTCCTTACTTTTTTCTATTTCTTTTTCAGCCGCCTTGCAGAATAATGGATAAAAATATTTAAATAGGAGGAAGATGATAAAAGTATTAATCATATTAATTATTAGTACAAATGCCATTGGCTCTGGGAATGGACCAATAAAAACAAGATCATTAAAATATCCAAAATTTGGTAAAAATGTAGATAGGTACAAGACGAAAAAAACAATTTCTAGAATGATACATTTCTTCTTCATAATACTTACCCCCTTTTAGACTTTTACAACATGCTCAATTTGATAGAATAGCATTTTGTAAATTAATATATCTTGTCTTTACGGTCAATCTAACATTGCTTTTAACAACTGTAAAATCGAATAAATAGATAAGGGGTATTAAAGCTTTTAATTTCTATTATATTAAGTATTACTTACTACAGCCATATAATCAGAAAATCATATTTCATTATATTTTCAAACTATATTTGGTCCTTCAAAAAAAGAAATGCCCCCTATTTAAAAATTTAAAAATTCCTTCCTATTTTGTAATTATTTACTCAAGTTATTTGCTATAATGATGTACAAAGAAGTTGCTAAATCATTAAACCAATCAGGGGACATCATGTTTTTACTATTATCTCTTATAACCTCTTATGTAAAGGAGATGGTTAACCCATGGAACTTCGTAACTTACAAACATTTGCCAAAATAGTAGAACTTAAAAGTTTCTCTAATGCCGCAAAAGCCCTTGGTTACACACAATCATCAATTACTGCTCAAATAAAAACTTTAGAAAACGAATTGGGGGTTCTCCTGCTAGATAGAGTCGGAAGTAAAGTGTACCTTACAGACATGGGAAGACGAATTCTTGGCGATGTAAATAAAATCATTACTTCTACTAATCATATTAAAACTATCACCAGTTCCCCTGATAAAGAAGAAGGCATTATTCGTATGGGTGCGCTGTTTTCTCTTTATCACCCTTATCTACCCGATATCATTCGCGAATATCATAAAAAATACCCTGAGGTAAATTTAATGATAGATCTTGGGGTTACGCATCGTTTAGAAAAATGGTTAAATACAAACTATGTAGATTTTATCCTGACTCTAGACGAGCGTTACAACTACCCATATTGGGAAAAGGTTGCGGAGTACTATACACCTGCAGTTTTCTTTTGCTCACCTCATCATAAATTAACTCAAAAAAAAATAGTAACAATTGCAGATATAATAAACGAAGAACTAATTCTTACGCGCACCAACTGTAATTATCGGCTTAAATTTGAAAACATACTTGCTCAAAAAGGACAATCTATCACGCCAATTCTTGAAACAGACGATATGCTTACAATTATTGATTTTGTTCACGACGGTAATGCGATTTCTTTACTCCCATTAAAAACAATCAAAAAGAACCTTGAAGAAGGATATTTATCGCAACTGAATGTCCCCGAATTACAAATTGATATGTGGACGCAAATTTTTTATCACAAATATAAATATTTAACCCCTATGATGAAAAAACTTATAACTATGATCCAAAAAAATATGTTTGAAGGCGAAACAGCAGAAAATCCAAAAAAGATATAAAATCTTCTAAAATTTCTTACCAGAAGGTATGAAAAAAAGTCTGTAAAATCAAAGTAGGTCTTCTATGATAAAATAAAAGCATAGGAGGCCTATTTATTATGGCAAGAAAAGAGAAAAAACCATCCACAAAGTACAGATGACGGAAGGGAAACGAAATATTATCCGCCAACTTCTCGATAAGGTATAATAAGTTGCGCAAAATTGAAAAATAGAAAGACATAGCCTGCAGG
>OLRX01000268.1_pt1 | contig 50073 bp, 53 predicted proteins | sample 1672991 | NCBI WGS metagenome assembly OLRX01 (sample SAMEA3136744, study PRJEB25190) | human gut metagenome | biome: human gut; feature: human-associated habitat; material: faeces | place: Austria | collected 2013
GCTGTCCGGCCATCTGTGCCGCTGCACCGGGTACATCTCCATCACCAGATGTGGATCACGGATTCTTCTTCTCATCAATGCGGTATTAAATACGATCGTCTCTACAAATCCGTCTCTTGATCCCCGCAAAGACTTGTCTTTATCCGGTTCATCCACACTTCTCGCAGGATAGGTCCGGCAATCGATGCAAAGGCAGCCTTCATATCCTTCAATAAAAAGACAGGAAGTCCCCGACAGAACATTTCTCATTACCTGATCAAAGTCTGTCAGAACTTCCACTTCAACATAAGGTACCTCTTTCACCGAAAATGCCTGTGCATCTTCCGGCATATCCTCTTCTGTGACCGACAGGAACGAATCCATCAGCTTCAGCATCGCTTCGTCCTTCACAAATCCGTCAATAAAATAAAAAAAACTCTTTCTCCCGCCGATCTCCATCTCCCGCTTGATGATATCAAAGCTTTCTTTTACGGGAAGCACCTGATCCATATAAGCAATATTTTCTTCAAAAGAACTGCTTATTTTTTTCTCATCTTTTTTTATCATAAATCCGATCCTCTTTTCTTATCTGCATGATTCTCAAGGATTAGATTTACCATTTTTCTTCCAAATATACTACTTTGTCGTACTTCCAAATCCGCCATTTCTGACAGCCGATGCTTCATCATCTACAGTAATACCATACTGTACAAAAATTCCCTGCATAAATCCTTCACCGGCATGCACCGTTACAGTCTTATCTTCGTTGGAGTCATTAGTCAGTTTCGCAAAAATATGACCCTCATTGTCAGAATTATAATAGTCACTGTCAATAATTCCGACGGTATTGTTCAACTGTAATCTGTACTTGAATCCAAGACCGCTTCTCGGATAGCATTTCAGTACCCAGTCCTGCTCCATCCATACACGCACTCCTGTAGGAATCTTGATCGTCTCTCCCGGTGCAAGAACCAGATCCACCGGTGCAAAGAAATCATATCCCGCACTTCCGGCTGTTGCACGCTGCGGCAATTTTAATGTCTCATAAATCTCACGGATCTTTTCTTCGGACCGTTCCTGAAATGTATCTTTCCATGCCGCAGTAAACTGCCCGATACTCACTTTTTCAAATTTTGCAATTCTGTTCATCTGATCTCTCCCTTATTCTTCTTTCCACAGTCAGTCTTTAAAAATTCCCGACTCATCCAGCACCCGGATGATCTCTGCGATCATCTGCTCGTCCACAACCAGTGCCATTCTCACATAACCTTCGCCTTCACTTCCAAATGCACTTCCCGGTGTCACGATCACTCCGGTACGCTCCATCAGTCTGATACAGAAATCGGCTGAAGATTCATATCCCTCCGGGATCTTCGCCCATACGAACATCGTTCCCTGGCTGTCCGGCACATTCCATCCAATCTTTCTGAGACCGCCACATAATGCACGATTTCTTGCCTCGTACTGCTGCCGCTGTTCTTCAATAAAATCATCCGGTCCGGTCAGTGCTGCGATCGCCGCATACTGGATCGGCAGGAAAATGCCATAATCGATCTGAGAGCGGAGTGTACGGAATTTCTCAATGATCTCCCGGTTTCCTACAACGAAAGAAATCCTTGCTCCTGTCAGATTATAAGACTTGGATAAGGAATAAAATTCTACTCCGACTTCTTTCGCCCCTTCAAATGATAAAAAGGATCTGCCCTGCTTTCTTGTATAAATAATATCAGAATACGCATTATCATGAAGTATCACGATCTCGTTCTTTTTTGCAAAATCGATCAGTTTCGGATAAAACTCATCCGGTGCACAGACGCAGACCGGATTCAGCGGATAAGAAACGATCATATATTTTGCACGCTTCAACGTCTCTTCAGGAATATGATCCAAATCCGGCAGATATCCATTTTCTTCTTTGATCGTATAATACTCCAGATTCGCCTTCGCCATGATCCCGCTCATCTCAAACATCGGATATCCTGGATTCGGCACAAGGATCGTATCTCCCGGATTGCAGAACACCATACCAATATGTGCCATACACTCCTGTGATCCGTACACCGACATGATCTCATCGGTCTCTACTCTGACTCCGAATCTCTTTTCATAACGGTACTGAACTGCCTTTAGAAGTTCAGGGAGATCTGCCAGTGCATACTTATAATTCTCAGGATCTTTACAGGCGTCCTGCATTGCTTTCATTACGTGCGGAGCCGGCTTGAAATCCGGTGTCCCCACAGAAAGATTATACACTTTTCTTCCCTCTTTGATCAGTTCCTCTTTTTTTTCATTCAGCGTGGCAAAAATCCCGGTCTTAAATCCATTCACCATCTCCGAAAACTGTATCTTACTCACATTCATTCCTCCCAGGTATTTATTCAATTCACATAGCCATAGGCTTCATTATAACATAATTCAGGGAAGAATAGTCACTTTTTTCTAATTAATTCCTGTCGTGCTTTTCTCCTTTGTCCGGTTGTTCTCAGAAGTATTCTCAGAAATATACCGATACCTCCCACTACAACTGCCACACCACTTAAGAGCAGTCCTGCCTGACTTCCGGCAGACTCATACCAGATCTTCACCTGATGGTTTCCCTCCTGGATGCACACACCGAGAAAAGCAGTATTTACCCTTTCCGGCTGTATCTCTTTTCCATCCACGGTTATGTGAAAGTTTTCATCATAGGGCAAGGATGTGACCAGCCACCCGGAATCATCTGCCTGCACCAGTCCTTCATAGCCATTGCCGGAGCTGCTTTGCGTCAACTGTACCGGATTCTGATACAGACTCCGGTTTCTGTTCTCATCCACAGATCCGGTCAGGCAGGAGATGTCTTCCAGTTCATAATCTCCTGAGCCATAGATAACCGATAGTTCCTTCGTCCCTTCCGGCAGGGCAAATACATAGTGAAATGTATCGTCCCCGGTTGCATAATCTGTGTGAATACTGCTCAGCTTGTTCTTTGTCCCATTTACCGTCACGCTTACATCTTTTCCAGACTGGTTGTTTTTCACCCGGAAAGAAAGAAACAGATATTCCCCTTTCTGTGTCTCCCTCTCCATGAAAATCCTGCCTGCAGCCGCCTTTTTCAAGCGGATCCGGAGTTTCCCGGCTTCCGTGTAACTGACCGTCTTGTCTGAACTTTCTGTTCCAGCAAATGTAACACCACATTCTGAGAGAGAAGCTTCTGCATCCTTTCCTGCGTTTTCCATTCCGGCTTTCTCCTGGCTGCTCTCCTTTTGCTCAGGCACAATGGCATACTCCAGCAGGCCGATCTGTTTCTCCTGCCATGTCAGATTCTGAAATGCTTTCTCCCCCATCGTCTGAGCCGTCAAATAAAACAGAGGTGCCGCCTTCTCCTGACGGTATACCCGCGGCTGACCGCCTGCTGATACTTTCTCTTTCTGATTTTCCGCCTCCCCGGACAAGGAAACTTCTGTCCAGCCTTCCGGACAGTCACCGCCGATCAGATATTTCACACCCATGAACCGAAGGAACAGCGGATTTCTCTGTGCATCCAGCATCAGCCGGTTCCGGGTGGACTTCTCAAGACCGATTGCCTGACGAAACCTTGTATACCATGGGTTTTCTACGGAAGAATAACAGGTGGTGAGATTCTGTCCGGCTGTCAGAATCCGATTCTGATTTGCCTTCTCGTACTCCCTGTCGCCCCGCACTTCCATACGGACAGCATAAGATTCCTCTGACAGGATCGTTTCCGCTGCTATACGCACGCCAGGATCATGAAGTTCCTGGATCAACGCCCTTTCGGTATGGGTATCCCGGGATAGTACTGCAGTTCCTATACTGACTGCCAGTACCATCATCAACGTCAGGATTGCTGTCAGTCCATCCGGTCGATCCAACCACTTACTCTTTACCTGCCTCCCTCTGCTCATAAAAAGGGAACTCAATCCGGTACCAGTAAAAAGCAGACCGACACCGATCATCACCAGATCTAAGACCAAAAGAAGCTGTTCTTCTCCGGAGGATCCAACAGCTCCATAAAGCAGCACAGCCCCAGCCGCGGCAAAACAAGTAAGAAGTTGTTTTCCGGAGAATATCTGATTCTGATCCGACAGCGTTTCGAGAAATGATGCTGTCAGGAAACATACCAACGGCAGGAATGGCAGGAAGGCTTTGCTCCTTGCATACAGCCCGCCATTTAAAAGCCAGGGGAACACTGGCAGGAGAAAGATCACAGCCAGGAGAAGAGCCAGTTTCCACCGTTCTTTTCCGATTTTTCTTCCTCTTATAATCCACATGCAGACCGCCATTACGGCAATGGCCGTCATGCCCAGTCCATAAGGCTTATACAGGTATTTTCCAACCATCACATCCGGGACAAAAAGATCTGCGGCCTGGATGTCTTTCCCACCGCTCCTTCCCCCAGCCAGCGTACACAACACCGGACACAAATAAAAAGCAGACAACACGATCCCGTAAAAAACAGGAAAGAGCTGCCACAGACAATCTTTGAGAAAAAACAGAACGCTCTTAAGCCTGCCCGTTCCTTTTCCGGTGCTTTCTATCTTTGTACCGCACAGGACATAAATTCCAACTGCAGTAAACGCCGCAGGTGCAAAGTAGAAGCTGGTCAGAACTGTACCCATTGCCCCTATAATCAACAAAACCTTACCCTTCGTTTTCCGGCAAGTATCCACCCCGATCAGCATGAGCAGAAGAAAGGGCAGGTAATCCACAAACATAACCTGTGCGTAGGTATGGTACACTACAGCAGAAGAACACATCAAAACCATTGCCCCACAGATGCTGTACGGCTTCTTCAGATGGCGGTTCAGCCAAAAGAAACATAACACTCCGTCTGCCGTATGTGTCAGGATTCCCATGATCTGAAACCACACTTCCATGGAAAGAAAAGGGAACGCATATGACAAAAGAACCAACGGGCTGTAAAGCCCGTAGTAAGCAAAATTGTAAATATTCTGCCCTCCGCCCAGTTCCGATGCAAACTGAGGGAAAAATTCATGGGTACTGTAAAAACGCTGTCGGAAATATTCAGCCAGCACTGTGTGCTGACTGATCCAGTCAATCTGCGATCCTGCGATGGTATGTGACGTATTCTGTAGAAGGAACAGAATCCCCGCAGTCAGCGGAAATATCAGGATACCGTATTTTTCCGCAAACAGCATGGGCTTTTTTATTTTCCATTCCCTATCCTTCATTCTCTGTTTCCTCCTCATCCGTCTCTTTTAGCAGATAGACCGGCCGATTCTTCACCTCCAGATAAATCCGGGCCAGATATTGCCCCAGAATCCCCACGCACAGAAGCTGCACACCACTGATCAGAAGCATAGCACACATCAGAGTAGTCCAGCCCTGCACCGGGTCGTGCCAGATCAGATACCTGACAACCAAAAACAGGATTGTCAGGAACGCAGCCCCGCAGAAAAAAATTCCACCGTAGGAAGACAGGGACAAAGGCAATGTGGAAAATCCCAGGATACCGTCCAGCGAATACCGGAGCAGTTTCCCGAATGACCATTTCGTTTCCCCTGCCGCCCGTTCTACATTGTGGTAAGAAAGCCATTTTGTCCGAAATCCTACCCAGCTGAACAATCCCTTGGAAAAACGGTTGTATTCACCCATCTTTAACACAGCATCTCTCATCTTCCGGGTCATCAGCCGGTAATCTCTGGCACCTTCCACAAATTCAATCTTAGAGATCTTGTTGATTACCTTATAAAACATGGCTGAGAAAAATGACCGGATCCGTCTTTCTCCTGCCCGGTCTGTCCTCCTTGCTGCCACACAGTCATACTCACCAGTCTCCAACGTCCGGTACATTTCCCCAAGGAACTTTGGCGGATCCTGCAGATCCACATCCATCAGCCCTACATAATCCCCTTTTGCATGGGTGAGTCCTGCATAAATAGCGGCTTCTTTCCCGAAGTTTCGCGTAAAAGAAAGATACCGGCATCTTCTATCCTTTTTCTTCAGTTCCTTCAACACCTTAAGAGTCCGGTCATCGGAGCCGTCATCCACGAACAGAAGCTCGTATTCTGCATTTTCCAGACTGTCCAACACTTCTGTCACGGTTCTGTAAAAAATCGGGATAACTTCCTGCTCATTCAGGCAGGGAACAATGATACTGATCAGTTTCATAAGATCTACACTTCCTTTTCTCTGTTTCTGATGTACAGTGTACGGGATGGTTTTAAACAATTCCGTAAAGATTTGTTAAACTTTTCTTAAATAATCCGAGATTATTCCTAAAATCCAAATACGGTTTTCAATATAACTTCTTCTGCACCGGATTCATATCCTGACTTTTTCAGAGAATAACAGATGGCCTGGTTCAGATCATGATCGTCCTCTACGACTAATATATTCTGCATGTCCTTTCTCATCTCCTTTTCCTGTAAAGCTCACATTGAAACTCTATAAACCACGGTTTACATTCATCATAATCTCCACAGTATCTCTCCATAGTTTACCATAAATCATTCCCTATAACAGAGTAACCGGAAAGTATCTCAATTTTGTGATTTTAGCTGAAAACGCCAGGCACCGGAATCCCCTGAAAACCTCAAAATTTTCCATTCCAGATGCCTGACATTTTTTCTTATAAAAATTTTTTTCTTCCTGTTCCGAAACAAATTATAGGTTTCTGATTTTTTTAACATTTCTATTCATCAAATGCCTGCCCAAATGCTTATACATAAATGCTTTAACTGCTGACATTTCCTGATGATGTACTTGAAGTAAATCGTCGGGTGAATCATATATTCCGAAATCCTGAGTAATTCCCTCACTTTGGATATATGTATTATTTCGGTTAAAGTCAATGGTCGGATTTTGAAAATCCTTAATCGCTACGCCGTATCCACAAAAAGTACCTGTGCATTTTTTGTTCTTATTTTGCAGTTTTCTCAAATACATAATATCAAGAATATATCCTTCTAATTCATACCATTGGTTTTCGTGATAAACCTCAACCCAGCTATGAAATACTTTTTGTGGTGCATTTTTATATACAATCCCTGTCATTGCACCCTTTTGCAGCTTTTTATCAATCATAAATCCATGAATCCTGCAAGGAATATTGCACGCTCTCAGCAATGCCATAAACAACGTTCCTTTTGTGTTGCACTGACCAAAACCGTCAGCCAGAACTTTTGATGCAGGAAGACTGTCATCTATATTGTATCCGAACAATATTTCATCTCTTACGAAATTGTATATGTCTCTGATGCACTCAAATTCATCCAGCTCATTCCATTTTCTCTCTTTAATCAACTTCTGTATTTTTTCATTTGAATAATCCAGCATCGTCGTTTCTTTCAAATATTTTTCCATATTTTTCATTTCCACCTGCCTTTGGCAATTCATATAACGTTAAGAGCAATAATCATTTTTTATTCTACAATATATTTATGGTTAATATCCCTTACAGCCAGTAAGGAATTATCCATCTTGTTGCTTAAGCTGTTAGAATGTAGGTAACAATTGGATATCTTGCTTTTTCTTGGACTTCGCGTCCGTTAATTTATTTTATGTTTCCCCCACTTCTTTCCAAATTGTTTTGATGATATATTGTATTCAGATGGAGTCTCTTTCCCACCTCCATCACCTTTACTACCTTCCGATTTCTGGATCCGTACATCAAACATATTCGTCAGTGCGGATCCTGAGATTGCCAATCCGGTGCCTGCAATCGCAATTCCCGATGCAGCAGCCGGAACACTGACCGCTGTACTCACACCGCCTGTCAATATCTCACTTCCGCAACCCAACAATGCTAAAATTATCCCTGCCGCTGTCGCAGCCATCCCAACTCCAAATTTGAGGCTATCTTTCCATGTTCCAGTGTAACGGATACTGATATTCGGCAGTTTCTCTTTCAATCGTTGTAATTCCATCTTAGTTACAACCATCGCACTCATTCCTGCTATCATCGTTGCTTGTTTTCTAAATCTTCTATTAGTGGATTTTTCATTAATAATTTTCAACAACCTTTTCATTCTTGCTAATGAAAAGGTTCATCTAACTATCCCATGCTATTCCAACTCATATTCATATATTGGATTAATTAAAGATAAAACAAATACTATAGCATTATTATATCCTGACATTCTTTCTTGCTCATTGTCTCCTAGATTATGTTCATTGTCTAATTTCTCCGAAACTTTTTTTAAAATACATAAATATTTTTCAACAAACGCATCAATTGTTAACAACTCAATATCAGTTAATATTTCGCTATATGCTTCTATTTCACCCTTATTAACATACATATATTCCTTTTTATCAAAAATATTATTATTTTCTATAAAATCGATTCTAGAATAAATAATATCTCTAATTGTAATATTTTTTGTCATAGTATTTTTCATTTAATCCCCTATTCTATTCAAATTTCCATCATAAGTTCCAAGTCTTGTACTTTTACTATTTAATTCTTGTGGAGATTTTCCCATTTTCCATCCCCCGCCGTTATGCGGTCCACTTCCATCGGCACTTCCGATATCTTGACTTATATATGTTTTTGTCTTTTTATTGTAATAAATTGGTTCTCCATTTTTTGCTCTGTAGTTTGTTTTTTCATACCCCAACTTCTTAGCAGCTTGTTGTGATTGCTTCGAAGTCATTCTATGCCATTCAGAATTTGTACCCTCCTTATTCAATGCCTCTGATGTGTCACTACCATTCTTCCCGGATTCACTGCCTTTACTGCTTTCTGATTTCTGAATCCGTACATCAAACATATTCCTTAAAGCATCAAGTGATATAGCTAAACCTGAACCTGCAATACCAATTCCTTCTGCCGCAGCCGGAATACTGATTGCACTGGATGAACCAACGCTTGCTATTTCACTTCCACCACCCGCTAATGTTAAGAGCAGTCCTCCGCCCGTCGTAACTATACCAAGTCCCAACTGCAAACTGTCTTTCCACGTTCCTGTATAATCAATACTGATATTGATATTAGGAAGTTTCTTTTTTAACTGCTCTAATTTCATCTTGCCTATGGTTATTGCACTTATCCCGGATAGCTTTCCCAAAACAGAAAATGCACGTACACACAATTCCTGCAGCTATTACTTTCATGACCTTTTTCATACTTTTCCCACCAGTCTCCTTCCTCTATAGTACAACCTTAATTCTTCAAGCAACTTTCTCTCCACATTTCATATAATCAGGTTAAATATATTGTATTTTATAATTCACATCTTTTCAACCAATATTTAATCTCATGTATAAAAAATGCCAGGCACTGGAACTTCCCTGAAAATTTCAAATTTTCTCTTCCAGCTGCCTGACACTTTTCACTTTTCTTTTTTTTCTAATTTTCTTCCCGCCATTCTTTTAATGCAGCCGAAAGTCTCCGGTCAATATCTTTCCTTGCTGCCTCACATTCATCCGGGTATTCCTTTGCCGCCTTGAAAATAAACCGCAGCACAAACTTAAGTCCCACAGGCAATGCCATGCGGAGCATGGATTCCGGTAATACAAAATGCGTCCCATGCTCGTATACAAGCGGTACGTATTCACAGGTATGTGGGCGTTCTTTCAGCCGCCTGTCCATACGACGGATATATTTTCCTGCCTCCCAGAAGGAATCATCCTCTGCACCTACGAGGAACAACCGTCCTTTTATATTCTCAACTTTGATCATTTCCTCTTCTGCATGCTCTCTTGCCTTTTCAGAATCAATAAATAAGCAGGTACTTCGCTCAATATCTCCGGAGCCTTTTGTCTCTTCCTCAATTTTCTGCCAGTACACCGGATGTTCATACACAAACGACATATAGGCAAGAGGTTTTCCTCTCCAGGAAAGGGTAGACGCACCCGGAACAGGCCATTCCCTGCATCCATCTTTTTTCCCCTGCTCAAATCCCTGCCATACGAAATCACTGGCTGTCAATCCGAAAGTCAGTGTGATCTTCAGAAAATAAGATCCTTCCTTTCACCATGAAATCGATCTGCTCTGTTAGCCTTTTATCATATCATCATGATTCCACAAATACAATTCCATAAGCCTCCGGACCGATATAAGTTGCGATTGTTGCACCAATCTCTTCCGGCTGCTTCATTTCTACTTTCAGATCTGCCTCCTGAAGGGTGGCCATGTATTCCCGGCAGTTCGTATCATCCTGAGAAAAAAGCGGGATTGCCTGAAACTCAGGATCTATTTTACATTCTTCTGCCAATACTGCCATGTCCCGCATCGCTTTTTTTGCTCCCCTTGTCTTTTTTACGACCTCAATTTCTCCTTCTTTTGTAAAAGTAATGATTGGCTTGAACTGAAGTTTATTTCCAATGGCTGCTACAGTCTTCGGCAGTCTTCCTCCTCTTGCAAGGTATTCCAGTGTATCCAGGCATGCGATCAGTCTGACTCTTGATCGGAATTTTTCCAGTTCTTCTGCAATCTCTTTTCCACTCATTCCTTTTTCACGTAACTCACAGGCATAAAATGCAATTTGCTTTTCCGCAGCAGCCGCACATTTGGAATCGATAATATAAATTCCTTCATAATCTACCATGGACTTTGCCAGCATCGCCCCCTGATAAGTTCCTGAAAATCCTGATGAAATCAGAATACACACTACTTCTTCTTTCTTATTCTTTGCTTCTTCAAAAATCTTCACAAAACATTCCGGTGACGGAAGGGATGTCTTTATATTCACCCCATCCAGAAGCATCTCCCAAAATGTTGTCATTGGTATCGTCTTATCATCAATATACGTCTTCTCGCCACATAAAAGCGGCATTGCGATCAGTCCAATCTGCTTCTCTTCCATTTCCTGCAATGTGATATCTGATGCGGAATCTGTAAAAATTCTGACACTCATTTTTCAACCTCTCTGACCGGGCTTCCCCCCGGCTCTCTTTCACTTTGTTTATATATTTTGACTTTTATCTGAAATGCAACTATAATAAATTAAATCATCATTCTATGCTCAATGCAACAAAAGTCGCAGAAAGAAATTATAAATTCATTTACCGCAAAAGGCAATAGCCTGTCCGGTATTTGCAACTTTTCCGCTCAAAAGTTGCAGAAAGGAGTTTTATGGGACAAAATGCAAAAGCTACTGACTTTTTAAAAGAATGCATGGCAGATGCATTGATCCAGAAAATGCAGGAAAAGCCATTTGAAAAGGTCACTGTAAATGAAATTGCGGATCTTGCCGGTGTGAACCGTTCAACCTGGTTTCGGAATTTTAAAACGAAAAATGATGCCCTCTCTTTTAAGATTGTCATTCTCTGGAACAGATACCGAAATGACCATGGTCTCTCATCTGAAAAATATACTTTGGATAATGCCCGGGATTTTTTCGCATTTACTTATGAGAACCGTTTCCTGTTGCAGCTTGCGTATACCGCCCAGGTTCAATCCTCTATCTATGATGGTTTCTATCAGATTATGATGTCACAATATGACGGGTCTGCCTATGAATGTTATCGTGGACGCTTTTATTCTTACGCCCTTTTCGGATTACTGGATGAATGGGTCAAGAGAGATTTTTCTGAATCGCCTGCAGATCTTTCAACAATATTTCATAAAATAATACAATCCTGAGGATTGCATTCCGCTGCCTCCATGCGTATAATACTTTATGTAATCTGTCGCAGAAAGTGGGGAACATCATGAGAACAATGGATTTTACAACCGAGCAGCCTGACTGCTGCCAGGTGGGTGATTATCTGGAAGTCGAAGAAAATCAGCTTCCTACATCCTACTGGTATATGCTCGAACATGCTTACGGTGCAAGTACAAATTATAAGAACCGTGAGCGTCTCCAGACCCGCAGAGGCAAGGTCACTAAGATATGGAAAGATGACCGCTTCAACTACATAACTTTGGAATTTGATGAAGAGGATGTAAAGTAATGTATAATAAAGATGATATTGTGTATATTTTAGAAAATGATCAGGTCGTCCGCAAGGCAAAGGTTGCCGGAAGACAGGATGATCTTTATATCGTTCAGTTGATCGGTTCCTGCGGTGCGATTCATCTGCCGGAAAGCCGGCTGTTTGAAAGTGCTGAAGCAGCAGAAGAAAACCGCCAAAAGACGAAACTGAACAGTGCCAATGTCAGAAATGACTTTATCAGTAACCGGCCTGACCCGTTCGACCGCTGGATCAACAGTCAGAAATTCTGATATTTTATCGCAGGTTGTATTTACCAAATAAGGTTAAAGAAGTTATATAGAAAAACTTCTTTAACCTTATTTTGCTCTTTATTCCTTTTTTTCTGCTTTTTCCCCTGTCTCATACGCTCTGATTCTGCGAAGTAGCTTTCTGTATAATTCATCCTGAAGCAGTTCCCTATGCTCATATGAAACAGGGTAATCATTCAGAAAGTCCGGGTGTTCTTCTATATATTTATCTCTTTCTGCCTGCCCGGCATTCAATAAATATTTCTCATAAAAATCCAAATCATCCAACTTCCTTTGATTCATGCCTACTCTCCTGACTTCAAAGTATGCCTTCTAAAGATCCACCACATTTTTCGATCTATTCACTAATCCTCATCTTAGAGTTTCTATCTGTAATTGTCAATAGAATTTGACTGGTAATATTTTCCATGTACTATACATAATTTCTATGATGTCAGGGTCAAAAGGTCTGAAACCACGTGTGCTTGCACACTGGTGATAGAATGACCTTTTGACCCCAACATCAATTTCTATCAGAATAGTAAAAATGTATCCGGGGTATCACATTTGCAGAAAATTGTTCCTATATAAAAATAGCACCCTGCATGATGCAAGGTGCCGTAAATAAGTATAACTATAAATTTTATATGTTTTTCCGCTTTTAAAACGGTGTGCCATACAGATCATACGGCGTTACCTGATATACGTAATAATTCAACCAGTTAGCATACAGATTATTTGCATGGGCTCTCCATGTCAACATCGGCTTTTTGGATGTATCATCTCCCGGATAATAATTTTTCGGAATAACCGGATTTAATCCCTTTGCCGAATCTCTTTTGTATTCTGCATCCAACGTCATCCTGTCGTACTCAGGATGTCCCATGACAAAGATCTGACGACCATTCTGTGCCATACACATATACACTCCCGCCTCGTCTGAATCAGCCAGGATTGTGATACGTTCATCTGCCTCCAAAAGATCCTGCGGAACTTCTGTATGTCTTGAATGTGGTGCAAGGAACATATCGTCAAACCCTCTCACGATCGGAATCTTACGGTTTCTTACACGATGCCAGTACAGACCGGAACGCTTTTCAGGAAGCAGTACCTTGTCAATTCCATAATGATAGTAGATCCCTGCCTGGGCTCCCCAGCACAAATGGAGCGTAGATACAACATTCGTCTTCGTCCACTCCATGATCCCTTTCAGTTCTTCCCAGTAATCCACGTCTTCAAACGGCATCTGCTCCACCGGAGCTCCTGTAATGATAAATCCGTCAAATTTTTTATTTTTAATATCTTCAAACGCTTCATAAAACTTATAAATATGACTGGTGGATGTATTCTTGGATACATGGCTTGTCACCCTCACAAATGTCACATCCACCTGCAGCGGTGTATTTGATAACGCCCGCAGAATCTGCAACTCTGTATCTTCTTTTAAAGGCATCAGGTTTAACAACCCGATACTGATAGGTCGGATATCCTGATGTGCTGCCCTGAATTCATCCATCACAAAAATATTCTCCTGCTCAAGGATCTCCTTTACAGGTAAATCATTTTGTACTCGAATCGGCATATGGCTCATCTCCCTTTTCTTTTAATATATTTTCCTCCATATGTACATAAGATCCGTCTGCCTGTACATATCCCTGCTCATCATAGCTGTCGGTATCTGTAGGAAGCTGCTTTTTTCTCAGTTTTCGATTCACAACCATACTGATGATATAATAAATCACTGCAAATGTAGGTACTCCCAGGAGCATACCCGGGATTCCAAATAATCCTCCTGCGATCAGGATAGAAAATACAACCCAGAATGCAGAAAGTCCAGTTGAATTTCCAAGGATCTTTGGTCCAAGGATATTTCCGTCAAACTGCTGAAGCAAAATAATAAAAATAACAAAATAAACTCCCTTTACCGGATCTGCAAGAAAGATCAGCAACGCACTTGGAATCGCCCCAATATAAGGTCCGAAAAATGGAATGACATTCGTCACACCTACAATTACACTGACCAACAGCGTATATGGTATATTTAAAATCGACAGCCCGATAAAGCAAAGTACTCCAATAATTGCAGAATCAATGATCTTACCAATAATAAATCCACCAAAAATCTCATTACTTTTGCTTCCGACATGCAAAATCAGGTTCGCCTTTGTCGGTCTGAAAATTGCATAAACGAGCTTCTTTGCCTGGCACATGAACTTTTCTTTACTGAAAAGGACATAAATGGACACGATCATTCCAATGATAAAATTCAGGATTTCACGTACCATCAGAATCACCCCTGCAGTAAGCTGCGTCATCCATTCATTCACTTTATCCATCAGATCTGTCCGCATCCAATTCTGGATAAAAGTCGTTGCCTCTTTCATCACATTTTCAAGGATCTTACCGACTGTGGAATCTGAGGAATGCATTTCATTAAATGCTTTTACAAAACGGTTCATCTGACTCGGTACATTGACGATCATATCCCGGATACTGGTATAAAGCTGTGGAATCATCATATTCAGCAAGGCTACAATTACCGCCACAAGCAGAACCAGTGATACTAAAATTCCCACTCCTCTTGAAAAAGTTTCTTTCCGTTTCATCTTCGGACATTTTTTTTCAAAAAACGGAACTAATTTACTGTCAATCACCTTGACGATCGGATTCAGCAGATATGCGATCGCCAGTCCGTAAATAATCGGTTTCGCAACCGATAGAAATGACTTCACTGCATACGATATCTCGCTCAGACGCAACAACGCAAAATAGAATAAAATGCATGCCGCCACCACAAAGAACATCGCCATACTTTTAATTACCTGCTCTTTAAAATTTGAAGATCTTTTCTGAGCCGAAAGTAACTGTTCCTTTGGTGAAAGCACAGTGTCCGACTTATCATATTCAGGAAATTTTTCCCCGGCTTTCTTTTCCTCCATCTTTTTCCTTCCTTTCCTTTACGCATATGTAGATTATAACGCGGCTGACCTATAAGAGTCAACCGCTGAAAAAGGGCATATGAAAAAGCAAAATTCTTTCACATACCCTTTCAGGATCACCATACACTTCATTCCATGACCGGTAATCTCTTCTGATTCATTTTATCTTTCCTTTTTCAAATATTAGCGGCACTGGAAAGTCGCACACTCTGTGCCTTCACAATGACAGGCATCACTGCCTTCCACACTGATCTTTCCTGCATGACACTGACAATCCTCATTATACATACATTCTGTTGCCTTACAGTCAACACTACAAAGATCAGAAGGAGACCGGTCTGAAACTGCTGCATTCATATAACTGCCTTCTTTTCTCTCCTGAAAGCTGTCGCAACAGGTCTCCTGTGCAGTCTTTGCAGTATCTCCTCCCACCTGAATCTTGTCCAAATCGCACAGGAACTTGTAGTTGTGCACACATGTCTGTACCGTACATTTTAAATCCGGCATACTGATTACCTCCTCTTATTTACAGAATCAGTATCAGTATGCCGGACTTTAGAACATTTTATACATTTTTTTATGCATTCTTTCCACAGCAATATTTATATTTCTTTCCACTTCCACATGGACAAGGCTCATTTCTGCCGATCTTTTTAGCCTTACGGACTGTGCCTGACTGCTTCTGCTCACGATACAGCTTTTTCTTTGTATCAGCATCAAAGATCTTATCCCACTGCGGCAGTTCATACAGCCAGTCAGCTTTTGCATCTACCATGTTCTTGTAAAGCATCTCTTTATCAAAAACTAAAGTAACATCTGTATTCTCATCCATCGTCTCGATCGGGTTCGGAACTTTCAGACTGTCATTAATTCCATCCAGGAATCCTACCATCGTCATCACGTCCTGACCATATTTCTCTGCGAGTTCCTTTACAGTTCCTCTTACTTCCTCTTCCGGATTGTCAAGAAGCTGCTCATATATTTTTTTCTCAATCGTAAAATATCTGCTCCAGAATGTCTCCAGTTCATTCTTGGAAAGATTTCTGTCATACGCCATATCACGCCACTGATCTAATAAACTTTTTTCGCTCATTGTATATTGCTCCTTTGTCTCTAAATAAATAATTCGAATTCAATCGCTTATTCATTATATAACAATTTCCGTTTGCCGTAAACTGTTTTTTTGTGTATACTGAATATAGTTGATCCTTTTATTTTCAAAAGGAATCGCTCATTACACGATAATTGATTTTTATTTTTAGAAAGGTTCTACAATGAAAAAGGCAAAACGTATTCTGGCTCTGATCGGTGTCATATTTCTTGTCGCCATGTATCTTAGTACTCTTATCTTTTCACTGATCGATTCACCGCTCGCTTCAGATCTTTTGAAAGGTTCGGTTGCAGCCACCATTCTTGTACCTGTCGTTCTTTACGGATTTGTTCTGTTCTCCCGCCTTTTCGGGAATGACCATGATGACAGAAATGATTAGCTCTCAGACATAAAAGATATCTGCCAGTTTCAATGCACTGGCAGATTTTTCTCTCCAGCCCTCCCAGACCGTCTCCGGTTGCCTTACTACTTGTCTTTTCTTCAGGTATTCTTCCATTGATATGATGTCTATCGGTTTTTCCTCACTGTTCTTACGCATCGGTCTACCTCCTCTTATCAGATTGCCGGATCAAATTCAAATCCCCGGCTTTATATTATATTTCACTCTCTATTAAAATATGATTCAAATAATGTTAGATAAAAGTTAAAACAGGGAATATCTCTGCTCTCCGGCACAGATATTCCCTGCTTTTATTATAGATTCATATGCTTTTTGTTATAGAAATTCTTATTTATTACGGTAAATAATGTCATCTCTTCCCGGTCCGTTACTGATCATCGTGATCGGATATTCAATCTCTTTCTCAATGAATTCAATATATTTACGGCAGTTTTCCGGAAGATCTTCATACTTTTTAATACCGCGGATATCTTCTTTCCATCCTGGAAGAACCTTATACACTGGTTTTGCTTTCTCAAGAAGATGTGTCACCGGAAATTCTTTTGTAACCTCTCCGTCAATTTCATAACCTACACAAACCGGAATCTCATCCAGGTAACCAAGTACATCAAGTACCGTAAATGCTACGTCTGTTGCTCCCTGCATTCTGCAGCCATACTTGGATGCAACACAGTCAAACCATCCCATTCTTCTCGGACGTCCTGTTGTAGCACCGAACTCTCCGCCGTCACCGCCGCGTCTTCTCAGCTCGTCCGCCTCATCACCAAAGATCTCACTTACAAATGCACCTGCACCTACAGCACTGGAGTATGCCTTGCAGACTGTAACAATCTGCTTGATCTCATATGGCGGGATTCCTGCACCGATTGCACCATATCCGGCCAGTGTGGAAGAAGATGTAACCATCGGGTAAATTCCATGATCCGGATCTTTCATAGATCCCAGTTGTCCTTCAAGTAAGATCGTCTTTCCTTCTTTCAGTGCCTCATGGAGGAACAGAGATACATTCGCTACATATGGCTTCACCATTTTTTTGTATTCCATCAGTTCGTTATATAACTCATCAGGATTGATCAGCGGTTTGTGATATAAATGCTCAAGCAGTACATTCTTCTGCTCTGCCACACGTACAACTTTTTCCTTCAAAAGTTCCTCATCAAACAGCTCACTTACCTGAAATCCGATCTTTGCATACTTATCTGAATAAAACGGAGCAATACCGGACTTTGTAGAGCCGAATGACTTTCCTCCAAGTCTTTCCTCCTCATATGCGTCAAAATTCTTATGATAAGACATTACCATCTGTGCTCTGTCGGATACAAGAATCTTCGGCATCGGAACGCCCTTTTCTACAACAGACTGTACTTCTGCGAAAAGACGCGGAACATCCAGTGCCACACCATTTCCAATGATGCTGGTCGTATGACCATAGAAAACTCCTGACGGCAGTGTATGCAGTGCAAATTTCCCGTAATCATTCACAATCGTATGGCCTGCATTCGCACCACCCTGAAAACGAACAATAATATCAGCCTCTCTGGCGAGCATATCTGTAATTTTGCCCTTTCCTTCATCGCCCCAGTTCGCACCAACTACTGCTTTTACCATTTCAAACCCTCCTGCGTATGTCGCTTGTCAATATTTATGAGCGGTACTTATAAATTCTACCGCCTTATGAATTATACTATACTTTTGCAGGGATGTAAAATATTATTTCTCTTTTTTTTACATTTCCTCTTATTGTAATCCCTCTGAAAAAGTATTAAAATGAAAATCAGCCTGATTACAGGTCATAAAGCAGATTATCTCATCAGAAAGGAGACCCCGGAATTGAAAAAGGGATTTAAAGTATTTTTGACACTTGCAGCCATTGGTTCTTTTATCGGTTTTATTCTTGCATACTTTTGCAAGTCTTCAACCAAGCAGGATATGGAATCTCTGGAAAATGAAGGAACTGATTTTACAGAAGATTTTAGTCTTGACGGAGATCTGAAACCGGTCTCTGATCGTGGATATGTCTCCCTTACCAAAGAGACTCAGGAAGGGAACTGACAGATAAGATTCTTTGCCACCATGGTTTAAAAGGTTCACGAAACTATTTACCATTTCCCCACAATATCAATCAGCCCTGCTGTTCCGGTTCACCGGCTCGGCAGGGCTGTTTTCTACTCTTTTTATTTATTTTGGAAGTTTAAATGAACTCTTCAGTGAAACAATCCTGTTAAATACCGGATATTCTGCCGTAGAATCCTTCGCATCGATGCAGAAATATCCATTTCTTACAAACTGGAAACTGTCATAAGCCTTTGCATCTGCAAAACTTGGTTCTACATACGCATCCTTTATTACAGTAAGTGAATTCGGATTCAGATTCAGTGAACCGTCTTCTTTATTGTATACACCTTTTTCCTCATCTACAAGATTCTCATAAAGTCTTACCTCTGCTTTCTGTGCATAAGGTGCCGGAACCCAGTGGATCGTTCCCTTTACTTTACGTCCTGTGAATCCGCTTCCTGCTTTTGTCTCCGGGTCATACGTGCAGTGAATTTCCGTTATATTGCCGTTTTCATCTTTCACAAAGCTCTCACACTTAACAAAATATGCATGCATCAGACGAACTTCATTTCCCGGGAACAGACGGAAATACTTCTTCGGCGGCTCTTCCATAAAATCTTCCCGCTCAATATAAAGTTCACGACAGAACGGAACTTTTCTCTGTCCCAGTTCTTCGTTCTCAAGATTGTTCGCAACATCCAGATACTCAACCTGTCCTTCCGGATAATTGTCGATTACCAGTTTAATCGGATCAAGCACTGCCATCATACGTGGACGCTTCATCTTCAGATCCTCACGGATACAATACTCAAGCATCGCATAATCTACAGAGCTCTGGCTCTTGGATACTCCACATAATTCAATAAACATTTTGATAGATTCCGGAGTAAAACCACGTCTTCTCAGAGCTGCAATAGAAACCAGCCGTGGATCATCCCATCCGTCTACGATTCCGTCTTCAACCAGTTTCTTAATATAACGTTTACCTGTTACGACGTTGGTCAGATACAGTTTCGCAAATTCAATTTGTTTCGGCGGATGTGGGTATTCCAGCTCACGAACGACCCAGTCATAAAGCGGACGATGGTCTTCGAATTCCAGTGTACAGATGGAGTGTGTGATTCCCTCGATAGCATCCTCGATCGGATGAGCAAAGTCATACATTGGATAAATGCACCAGGTGTCGCCGGTTCTGTGGTGGGTCATATGAGCAACACGGTAGATGACCGGATCACGCATGTTCATGTTAGGAGATGCCATATCGATCTTGGCACGAAGAACTTTTTCTCCATCGGCATATTTACCTTCTTTCATTTCTTCAAAAAGCTGGAGATTTTCTTCAACAGAACGGTTACGGTACGGGCTCTCTTTTCCAGGAACTGTCAGAGTTCCACGGTACTGGCGGATCTCATCGGCAGTCAGGTCACAGACATAAGCTTTTCCTTTTTTGATCAGTTTGATGGCTGCTTCATACATCTGTCCAAAGTAATCAGAAGCAAAGAAAAGTCTGTCCTCCCAGTCAGCACCAAGCCATTTGATATCAGCTTTAATAGATTCTACAAATTCACTTTTTTCTTTTGTAGGGTTTGTATCATCAAAACGCATATTAAACTTGCCGTTGTATTCCTGGGCAAGTCCGTAATTCAAAAGAATGGATTTGGCATGTCCGATATGGAGGTATCCATTAGGCTCCGGTGGGAAGCGGGTGTGTACGGTATCATAAACACCCTCTGCAAGGTCTTTATCAATGATGTTTTCAATAAAATTTTTAGAAACGGTTTCGTTTTCCATCTCTTTCCCTCCTGAATGTTTCTTTAAAGGTTAATCATATCATAAAAACGCCGGATTTAAAAGATTTCAAGAGAAAAATATCGAGAAATAAATGTAAAAAAACACAAAGGCAAAAAAAACAAATTGCCTGTTGACAGGGTATGCTTTTTCTGTTAATATTATCAACTGTGAGCGACAGAAATGTCCGCTTATGGAAATGCTGCTGTGGCTCAGTCGGTAGAGCGTCGCCTTGGTAAGGCGGAGGTCACGGGTTCGATTCCCGTCAGCAGCTTTATTTTTTTGCAAAAATGAAAGTTGGCATATATTCCTTGCAGATATGGGAATTGGTGCCGACTTTTTTTACATTTTCACGGTTGCACGATGTTAGGTGACAGGGTATACTGTTACAGAAGTAAATGCTTTGATTTACACAAACAGAAAACAGTAGAAAAGGGATATTATATGAGAAAAATCATACTTGCTTCTGCTTCACCAAGACGCAGAGAGCTTCTGGCGGCAGCCGGTGTTATTTTTCAGGTATGCGCAGCTGACGGAGAGGAAAAGATTACTTCGGATAAACCAGAAGAAATCGTTCGAGAGTTGTCGGAACAGAAAGCAACTGCAGTTGCACTGAATTTTGATATGGAAGAGGGGACGGTTGTGATCGGAGCAGACACAATTGTTTCTTATAATAATGAAATCCTCGGAAAACCGGTCGATGAGTCCGATGCATTTAAGACACTTAAAATGCTTCAGGGAAATATACATCAGGTATATACAGGGGTAACAGTTTTGATAAAGAAAAATGGAAAATGGGAGAATATCTCATTTTCTGAGAGTACAGATGTTTCTTTCTACCCGGTCTCCGATGAGGAAATCAGAACTTATATTGCGAGTGGTGAACCAATGGACAAAGCCGGAAGCTATGGTATTCAGGGCGGATTTGGCATTTATGTGAAAGAAATCCGGGGAGAGTATACGAACGTAGTGGGATTGCCGGTTGGCAGACTTTTTTATGAAATGAAGAAACATGGGATTGAATTAAGGGGATAAACAAATGATAAAGGCTTGTATTTTTGATCTGGATGGTACTTTGGCAAATACACTGGAGTCAATGGCTTATGTGGCAAATGAGATTTTAAAGAGTATGAATCTCAAACCACAGCCGGTGGAAAACTTTAAATATTACAGTGGGGAAGGGGCGGATATGCTCATTCGCCGCTGTCTGAAAGATGCCGGTGATCCGGAACTGACACATTATGAAGAAGTTCGCAGGATTTACAGAAAAAAATTTGATGAAGATCCATTATACAAAGTTGTACCATATGAAGGCATTAAAGAAATGCTGAAGGAGCTGAAAAAACGTGGAATGAAGCTGGCAGTCTGCTCGAACAAACCACATGTGGCAGCTGTGAAAGTAATAGAGAAGATGTTTGATGGGTATTTTGACTTTGTGATCGGACAGAGTGATTCAATACGAAGAAAACCAGCTCCGGATGGTCCTTTGAAAGCGGCGTCAGAATTTGGCGCATCTCCATCAGAGTGTATGTATGTAGGTGACACCAAAACAGATATGGAAACAGGAACTGCTGCAAAAATGCATACGGTAGGAGTACTCTGGGGATTTCGTGACCGTGAGGAACTGGAGAGTAATGGTGCGGAAAAAGTGGCTGAGAAACCACAGGATTTATTATATATATGCGAGGAATGGAAAAATGATTAAACTTGTTGCAAGTGATCTGGACGGAACTTTACTTTTTAAGGGGGCGCAGAGCCTTCCGGAAGAAATTTTCCCACTGATCAGACAGTTAAAAAAAATGGGAATACTGTTTGTGGCTGCAAGTGGACGTCAGTATGCAAATATGAAAAAAATGTTCCGGCCAGTAGTGGATGATATGGCGTTTATCAGCGAAAATGGCGGTCTTGCTGTGTATAATGAAAAAGTTCTTTATCAGGACAGTTTTGAACAGGAGCTGGTCCGTGAAATCGCAGAAAATATTTATGACAAAGAAGGATCAGAATTTACCTGTTCCACGAAAGATTTTTACTATATCAGACCGAAAACAGAACATTTCAGAGATCTGATGATCAATGTCGTTGGAAATGTCTGCAAAGAAATCAATAGCTTTGAAGAAATCACGGAACCGTGTATGAAACTGGCAGTATATGAAAGAGGCGGACTGCAGGACGATACGATTCATTACTGGAATGAACGCTTTGGGGACAAATGTACAGTTGTGACTTCCGGAACAGCATGGGTGGATTTTATTCCTTTTGATACCAATAAGGCAAAAGGCGTTGAAAAATATCAGGAGATTCTGGGAATCAGACCGGAAGAATGTATCGTGTTTGGTGATGAATACAATGATATTGCCATGCTGAAATCTGTTCCGTACAGTTTCGCAATGGCACATGCCAAAGATGGAGTAAAACAGGCAGCGGCATATGAAACGGAGAGAGTTGAGACAATACTAAAAAAGCTGATTACGGCGAAAGGAAACATTGAGGAGGTATTGAAATAATGTATACAGAAGAGAGTATTGAGGTTTTTTTGAAAGAACAAGGCAGACTTTATGATGAACCGGTAGCTGAGACTGTGGAAGAAGCGGAGGAATTTCTGGAAGACTGCATGGCTGTTGAAGTAAAAAATATCAAAGAAGTCAGAAAGTATCTGGATGAAGCAGGAGCAGATGTCAGTGGAATGTCTGATGAGGAACTGGAAGAGGCATGTGAAGTTTTTACACTTCCATCCGGTGGTTATCTGATCGTGGAAGGATAAGAAAATTCATAAAAAAGACGTATATCCCTGGTCGATAAGTAATATGACCGGGGATATTTTTGTGTAGAGGAACAATGTGGTAATGTAACAGTTCTGTAAAATACAAATTACATTCGATAAAAAACCTGTGTTATAATTTTTTACAGGAGACGGGGTATAGATACCGACAAAGAATTAAAGAAAAGTTAAAGTCGAATTCTATAAGAAATAAATCAGGACAGAACAAATCTAAAAGGAGGATGAATCATGCGGAAAGAGAGAATTCTTGCAGTCATTATGTCGGTGCTTCTGGCATTGTCGATGATTTCTGCAACAGTGTTTGCAGCAGAAATTCCAGCACTGGATGGTAAATTGAAGATTCAGGGAACTGCAGCAGAAGGCAGAACATTGAGTGCAGAATTTAAAGAAGTAAAGCCAGAGGGAGTGACGGAGGATGATGTTGCCTATCTCTGGGAGAGAAAAACAGTTGAGGATGAGGAAACAGAGAAAGCAGGGGAGAAGCCTGAACTGAAAGAACTCGGAAAAGACAAGACTTATACAGTAACACAGGATGATATTGGTTCCAAAATTGTCCTGACGGTCACCGGCAAAGAAGAAAATGGTTATACCGGAAGTCTGAAAGTTGTATCAGATACAGTAATAGATGCGCAGACTGCTGCTGGCCAGGAGGTAAAAGCAGCAGAAGAAAAGGCTGCCGCTGCAGATACTGCTGAACAGCAGGCTGCACAAGAAACAGAAAATGAACAGTCTCAGAATACAGATGCTTCTGCTGATACAGAAGAAACAACACAGACTGGTGTGTCCGAGGATACAGACACAACCTATCAGGAGGATTCTATACAGGCAGGAACTGAGAATATAGAAGGCATTCCCGCTGCTACAACAGATGAAGAGAAGCAGCAGAGTGAAAGTGCAGGTTCTGAATCTGTGGATGGTATTCCGGAAGCAACAGAAGATGGCACATATGGACAGACAAATGATGCAGCAGATACTGCGGACTCTCAGAAAAACAACGATACGGGAAAAACGGAAACTCCAACAGCAGATGCAAGTATCGTCATTGGAGACGGAAATTCTGAAGTTGTAGATTTTGGAACTGTGATTTCCGGTCAGGAAGACAGTATACAGGCACAGTATGTAACGGTAACGAATACCGGCAATACTACGTTGAATTTTACAGATATCAGTCCGGAACATTTTATGGTTCAGGATATTTCAGATCCAATGGAACAGAATAGCAGTCAGCAGCTGTGGATCGTACCGCGTGCCGGGATAGCAGCAGGAGAGTATGATGATACGATCACATATACCAGTGAAGAAGGTGTAGAAGTTTCGTTTGAAGCAAAGATGACAGTTGAGGCAGCAAAGGATGATGCACAGAACGGCAACGGACAGGATGATCAGAAAACAGATACAGGAAATACATCAGATCCGACAGCAGATGATCAGAATAAAGGTGATGAAACTCCGGCGGACAGTACAACAGATCCTTCGAATGATGCGAACACTTCAGATGGCGGAAATAATGGAAGTACCACAACAGAAGTTACACTGGCAGTAGATGATACTGTTGCAGAGTCCGGGTTGACATTTAAATCTACAGAAAGCCAGCAGATCACTGTAAAAAATAATTCCGCACAGGCAGTGACAGTAGCTGCTTCTTCAACAGGTGCGGCGCCTGCAGTGACAATAGATCCTTCCGAACAGGAGATTCCGGCTGGTGAAAGTGCGACATTTACAGTTACACCGGCAGAAAATCTGGCAACAGATACGCCTTATCCGGATAATATTCTGTTTGCAGATCAAAATAACAGCGATAATAAGATCATAGTTCCTGTGAATGTTACGATACCTGCTCCGGCAGTGAGCAATGTTACACGCGATCCTAAAGATGGTCCTGACTTTGGAACATTGGTAGATGGATATACAGAACTTCCGGCGTCTCAGACGATCACACTGACAAATGAAGGAAATGCAGATGCTGTTCTGTCTGATGCAGTCAGCAGTACAGGTGCAGCCCAGGGACAGTATTTTGATATTACCTGGCAGGCACAGACTGTTAAGAGCGGAGATAAGGCTATATTTACAATTCAGCCAAAGGTCAATCTTACAGCGAATGCGACTCCTTATACAGAAACATTTACGATTACAGATACTACAAATGGAAAGAGCATTCCGATCACTGCGACAGTTACAGTAAATTCTCCAGATCCTTCTCTGGATGTTTCAGGACAGTTGATTGATTTTGCAGCCGCAAAGAAGGGCTATAGTGAGATTGCTCCACAGCAGTTCACGGTCACGAACAATGGAAATGTGACAGTAACACTGGAACAGCCGGCACTGACAAATTTTACAGTTTCTGTTGATCCTGCACAGCTTACACTGGCACCGGGAGCAACTGCTGTTTATACAGTGCAGCCTAAGACAGGACTGGATGTGGGTGCTTATTCAGAGGACCTTAAGATTTCTTCATCTTTAAATAAATCTATTACAGTGAATTTACAGGTTGTGAAGGGAAATGCAGTTCTTACGAAGATTCAGCAGCCGGCAGCAGTTACCGGACTTGCAAATGGGACGAAGAAGGATGCAGCCTCTCTGAAACTTCCATCTACTGTAGTGGTTGAAACAACAGAAGGAAGTATGAAAGCAGCAGTTTCATGGAATGTGAAAGAAACTTCTTATAAGCAGTCCAGTACAGATGCTCAGAAATTTACTGTATCCGGTACCGTGACGTTGCCTTCCGGAGTGGATAATGATAATAAGATCAGTCTTGCTACTTCTGTGGAAGTCAGCGTAAATGCATACAGTGCAAAAGTTGCATCTGCAGAGAATAATAAGATTACAGGCATTGATGTAAATGGAGTTTATACTACACAGACAAAGATTTCCTTTACAGCAGTTGGTGCTGGAATGGATAATAATTCTCCGAAAAAAGGAGACACCCGTTATGTTCCGCAGAGCTGGACAGTCATTAATACAAATGTCTGGAACGCCGCACCATATACTGCGTCTTTTGGACTGGCACAGAGTGGGGATTATACGCTGAAAGTTGCTTTTGCACAGCAGCAGTATGATGGAAGCAGCTGGAAAGCAACAGGAACAACGGATACCAGACAGGTATCTTTCAGCATCGCAAAAGCCAAAGTGACTGCTCCTGGAACAAATCTTACACCTGCAGCGAACAGAAAGAGTTCCGTAAAAACAGGTGATAATACACCAATCCTTCCGTTTGTATGTATCCTGATCATTGCGGCAGGTGCGATTGGCGGAGTGGTATTTTACAAAAAGAAAAACAAAAAATAAAAAAGAAATGAAAAACGATAAAAGTTTTGTTAGCACTCATTTAAAATGAGTGCTAATTTTTTCTTGACTTTTGGAAAAAAGGGGATTAGTATATAGAAAAACGAAAAAAAAAGAATCTAAGGAGTGTGGATAATATGGCTGAAAAGCACGGAAATTTATCAATTAACAGTGAAAACATTTTTCCTATCATAAAGAAATGGCTGTATTCTGACCATGATATTTTTGTTCGAGAACTGGTATCCAATGGTTGCGATGCCATTACAAAATTAAAGAAACTTGAAGTGATGGGAGAATATGCTTTCCCGGATGATTATAAACCGGCAGTGCAGGTCGTTGTAGATTCTGAAGCAAAGACTTTGAAATTTATCGATAATGGTATTGGTATGACTGCTGATGAAGTAGAGGAATATATTACACAGATCGCATTTTCCGGTGCAACAGAATTTCTGGAGAAGTATAAAGATAAAACAACGGATGACCAGATGATTGGTCATTTCGGTCTGGGATTCTATTCTGCATTTATGGTAGCAGATGAAGTGCATATTGATACTCTTTCTTTTAAAGAAGGTGCAACAGCAGTACACTGGACATGCGATGGTGGTACAGAATATGATATGCAGGATGGGGACAGAACAACAGTTGGTACAGAGATTACGCTGTTTCTGAATGATGAAAGCCTGGAGTTCTGTAATGAATATCGTATGCGTGAAGTTATTGAGAAATACTGTTCTTTCATGCCGGTAAATATTTATCTGTCTAATGCAAATGCAGAGCAGGAGTATGAGACAATCGACGAAGCTGATCTGAGAGACGACGATGTTGTCGTTGAACATATTCATGAAGATGCAAAGACAGAAGAAAAAGAAAATGATAAGGGCGAAAAAGAAGTTGTAGAGGTTTCTCCTGCACGTGAGCGTGTAAAGATCAACAAACGTCCGGTATCTTTAAGTGATCCGAATCCGTTGTGGATGAAACATCCGAATGAGTGCTCTGATGAGGATTATAAAGAATTCTACCGTAAGGTATTTATGGATTACAAAGAGCCATTGTTCTGGATCCACCTGAACATGGATTATCCGTTTAACCTGAAAGGTATTTTATATTTCCCGAAGATCAATACAGAATATGATTCTATTGAGGGAACAATTAAATTATACAATAACCAGGTATTTATCGCAGATAATATTAAAGAGGTAATCCCAGAATTCCTGCTTCTTCTTAAAGGTGTGATCGATTGTCCGGATCTGCCATTGAATGTATCCAGAAGTGCGCTGCAGAATGATGGATTTGTTCAGAAAATTTCTGAATATATTTCCAAGAAAGTAGCAGATAAACTGACAGGAATGTGTAAGACAGATCGTGAGTCTTATGAGAAATACTGGGATGATATCAGTCCATTCATTAAATTTGGATGCATTAAAGACAGCAAGTTCTCTGAAAAACTGCATGACTACATTCTGTTTAAAGATGTTGACAATAAATATCTGACATTGAAAGACTGTATCGAGCAGAATAAGAAAGAAGATACAGCTGAGTCTGACGATACAAAGAAAGAAGATGCTGAGAATAAGGAGAATGCAGAAAAGAAAGAGCCTGAAAAGACAACGATCTTCTATGTGACAGATCCGGTACAGCAGAGCCAGTACATCAATATGTTCAGAGAAGCAGGAAAAAATGCAGTTATTCTTTCTCACAATATTGATACAACTTTTATCTCTCACCTGGAACAGAAAGATCAGACAATTCAGTTCAAGAGAATTGATGCAGATGTGACAGAAGAACTGAAGGGTGAAGGTGCAGCAGATGAAAATACTGCAAAAACTCTGACAGAATTATTCCGTAAGAATCTGAATATGGAGAAACTGGAAGTTAAGGCAGAGAATCTGAAGAATGAATCTGTTGCAGCAATGATGACACTTTCGGAGGAAAGTCGTCGTATGCAGGATATGATGAAGATGTACAATATGTACGGAATGGATCCTGGAATGTTTGGCGGTCAGGAAACTTTGGTGCTGAATGTGAGTCATCCGCTGGTAAAATACCTTGCGGAAAATCAGGAGTCTGAACATGCAGCAGTAATCTGCCAGCAGTTATATGATCTTGCAATGTTGAGTCATAAACAGTTATCGCCAGATGAAATGACCAAATTTGTACAGAGAAGCAATGAAATTCTGATGCTTCTTACAAAATAAAAGCAAAAATTTAAAGACAATATAAAAAGAATCCCGAATATTTTCTTTTATGTGGAAAAAAATCGGGATTTTTTTATATTTTGTTGACAAAAAACAATAAATTCTATATGCTGAAATTGTATGGCGAACCTATGATTTTGTAGTTATAACATGAATAGTGTGACTCTTAAAATGTCGTTTTTTTTCGAAGAACCACGAGTTTGGTATGTAAAAGAAAAATAAGAAAAAATTGTCGTATAATAATGACAAAACAGGAAAAGGCGGAGGGAGAGCACATGAGAAAAGTATATCGATTAATCCGACAGCTGGGAATGACCTCAAAATATAAAGGATATTATTATGTTGCCGAAGCAGTAATGATGTCGATGGAACTTCAGGATTATCCAATTAAGATCACGAAGGACATCTATCCATATCTGGCAAAAAAATTCAAATCAACACCAGTTAATATTGAACATGATATTCGGACGGTCATTAATGTATGTTGGACAGCTAATAAAGAAACGATGGATCGAATCGCAGGTTATCCTCTTCGCTACAGACCTACAAACAGTGAGTTTGTAGATATGCTGGCATATTATCTCATCCAGACAGAACTGGATGCAGAAAATGCAATTGAGGAAGCCAAAAAGAATCTTACAGCCTGTCAAAATCCAATCGATGTTTTTGAAAAAATTTCGGAACTGCAGAATCCCATGTGATTTCAGGGTGTCTGTCCAGAAGAAATGTATCGGAAGAAATTCCGGTCGTACAGAATAATTCGTTGTTTTTATATTGAAGGTTTAAATTTAATCCGCGAATCTGATCAGTAGAAATCTGGAAAGAAGAATCTGCAAATAATAGTGAATACTGAGCCGGAGACAGCTGAAAAACGATTCGAAACTGTATTGGCAGTAATTTGCCGCGTATGATTGAAAAACAGTAAGATTTCAGCTCTTTCCAGGGACAGTAATCTGAATCATTAAAATTCATATTTTGCACGGTATCCGTGTCAAAAAAATCTTTGTGGATTTTTCCGTCAATTGTGAAGTTGCTGAAAGTAGTAATGGATGCTTCTACCAGAGAAAAAGAATCGAAGGTATCTCCGATCAGTAACTGATTCATGAAGCTTTTGACATCGTTGATTTTAAGTGCAAGCATTTTGAACTCCCATAATTTAGTGTAGCTTCTATTATAAAACAGAATCAAAAAAAAGAATAGAGTTTTTCGAAAAAGTCTTTTCAAATATGTAGCTATATGGTAATATAGATGTGGTATTCGATACTACATATTATGGAAAAGAGGACGATATAATTGAGCTATAAAATTGTCATAGATAGTTGTGGGGAATTATTGGATGAGTGGAAAAAAGATCCTCGCTTTGAGTCGGTAGCACTGACTTTGAGCGTTGGCGGTGAAAATATTATAGATGATGAAAATTTTGACCAGGCTTCTTTTTTAAAAAAAGTAGCTGACTGCCCGGAATGCCCAAAATCGGCATGCCCGTCACCGGAACGCTATATGAGGGCGTTTGACTGTGATGCGGATCACGTATATGCAGTTACGCTTTCAGCAGAACTTAGTGGCTCGTATAACAGTGCTGTTCTGGGAAAAAGTCTTTTGCAGGAAGAAAATCCTGGTAAGCAGATTTATGTGTTTAATTCGAAATCGGCATCTGTCGGACAGTCCCTGATTGCGATGAAAATACAGGAATGTGAAGAAGCTGGGTATTCATTTGAGAAAGTAATTGAGACAGTAGAAGCATATATTGCTGACCAGCACACGTTTTTTGTTCTGGATAATCTGGAAACGCTTCGCAAAAATGGAAGACTCAGTAAGGTAAAAGCTCTTGTGGCAAGCGCATTAAAAATCAAACCTGTCATGGGCTCTACAGATGAAGGAGCAATCTGTCAGCTGGATCAGGCAAGAGGCATGAACAAAGCTCTTGTAAAAATGGCTCAGAACATTGTAGACAAAACAAAAGACAGTGAAAATAAAATCCTTGCAATTTCTCACTGCAACTGCAGGGAGAGAGCAGTGCTTCTGAAGAATGCACTGGAAGAGAGAATGCCTGTAAAACATATCGTTATTTTGGATACTGCGGGAGTAAGCAGTATGTACGCTAATGATGGCGGTGTGATTGTAGCTGTATAAGCCCTTCCCTTTTGTGTGAGAGTGTGATATAATAACAAAAGTTTAAGCTTATACAATAAAGGAGATTCTTGGAATGAGTCAGAAAAAAGTAGACAGCTATAAGGCAGGCAAAGCAGGCCGCTCAAAAGCATCCAGAAAAGAAAAAATGATTGACAAACTGGAAATTCTTGCATGGATTGCAATCTGTGTGGCAATGGTTGGATGGATTGGATTTTCCGCGTATGCAAAGATCGAGACAAAACAGGAGTCTGTTGTTACAGAGACAGTAATGGATACTTCTGCAATTGATAATTATGTTTCGGATCTTTCGTCTGATGTACAGTAAAAATGAAAATGAGATAATAAAAAACCCCGGTTTTCACCGGGGTTTTTTATTGAATGGTTTGAAAGGTTATTACAACCTTGAAGTATCAGAATTATAATTTTGTAACGTTAGCAGCCTGCATTCCGCGAGCGCCTTCTGTTAAATCATAAGTTACAGCCTGTCCTTCATCCAGTGATTTGAATCCTTCACCATTGATTGCAGAAAAATGAACGAATACGTCAGCGCCGTCCTCTCCTGTGATAAAGCCATAGCCTTTTTCTGCGTTGAACCATTTTACAGTTCCCTTGTTCATGATGTTACCTCCATAAAAATAAAAAGTTAAATGTCCATCTGACGAAAAAATCACCAGATTTTAGAGACTATATCGTTGATAATATATAATCTCTAAAAACTAGTGATTTTATATTAAGGTTCTCTTCGTCTATGAGTAGAATTATATCTCCCGCTTCTAAAAATGTCAAGGTGAATATGTAAAAAACACTTTATTAAATCGTTTGTTTCGTGTATGATATTAGTGATAATGTATAGAAGAAATATGAAGAATATAAATTCCAGGAGGAAGCAGTTATGATTAATAAGCTTATTGAAAAAATCCGCAAAACTAATGCACCGATCGTTGTAGGTCTGGATCCGATGCTGAATTACATACCGAAACATATCCAGGAAAATGCCTTTGCAGAATTTGGAGAGACTCTGGAAGGTGCAGCAGAAGCAATCTGGCAGTTCAATAAAGGAATCGTAGATGCAACATATGACCTGATTCCTGCAGTAAAACCACAGATTGCAATGTATGAGCAGTTTGGCATTCCGGGACTGCAGGCATACAAAAAGACCGTTGATTACTGTAAATCAAAAGATCTTGTAGTCATTGGTGATATCAAGCGTGGAGACATCGGATCCACATCGGCAGCGTATGCAGTTGGACATCTGGGACATGTTCAGGTAGGATCCAAGAAATATGCAGGATTTGATGAGGATTTTGCAACAGTTAATCCATATCTGGGTTCGGATGGAGTGAAGCCATTTATCGAAGTCTGCAAAGAAGAAAATAAAGGTCTGTTTATTCTTGTAAAGACATCCAATCCTTCCAGCGGCGAATTCCAGGATCGTATCATTGACGGACGTCCACTGTATGAATGGGTTGGAGAGAAAGTTGCCGAGTGGGGCGCAGATCATATGGGCAAAGAATATAGCTATATCGGAGCTGTAGTTGGTGCAACTTATCCGGAAATGGGAAAAGTACTTCGCAAGCTTATGCCAAAAACATTTATTCTGGTACCTGGATACGGCGCACAGGGTGGAAAAGGCTCTGATCTGGTGCATTTCTTCAATGAAGATGGTCTTGGTGCAATTGTAAACTCATCCAGAGGAATCATTGCAGCATACAAACAGGAAGCATATGCGGAATTTGGAGAACTGAATTATGCAGATGCTTCTCGTAAGGCAGTGGAAGTGATGATCGAAGATATCAGTGGAGCCCTTAAGAATCGCTAATGAGGGCAGGAGGAGACAGATGAGTACAAAAACAAAAGAGACTTTGACTGTTATCAGTCAGGAAGAAATCGGCAGAGATATTTACAGTCTCTGGCTTCAGACTGATCAGATGGCACAGAATGCGCGTCCGGGGCAGTTCCTTTCTTTATACACAGGAGATGGAAGTAAACTTCTTCCGAGACCGATCAGCATCTGTGAGATTGATAAAGAAGACAGCAAAATCAGACTGGTGTATCGCGTGACTGGGAAAAATACCGGAACAGAAGGATTTTCCAGACTGAAACCAGGAGAAAAGATTGAGGCACTGGGACCTCTTGGAAATGGCTTTCCATTGGAAGAAGCAGAAGGGAAAAAAGTATTTCTGATTGGTGGCGGTATCGGAATTCCACCGATGCTTGAGACTGCAAAACAGCTAAAAGCTGAAAAAACAGCAGTTCTTGGATATAGGGATGAATTGTTCCTGAATGATGAATTTACAAGATATGCAGATGTTTATGTTGCTACAGAAGATGGAAGCGCAGGGACAAAAGGCAATGTATTAAATGCGATTTGTGAAAGGGGACTTGAGGCAGAGGTTATTTTTGCCTGTGGTCCAACGCCGATGCTTCGTGCACTGAAAGAGTATGCAGCAGAGAAGAATATCACATGCTGGATTTCCATGGAGGAAAGAATGGCGTGTGGAATCGGAGCATGTCTTGGATGTGTCTGCAAATCAAAAGAGATTGATGCGCATTCTCTGGTGCATAACAAACGTGTTTGTAAAGATGGACCGGTATTCTTGAGCACGGAGGTGGAGTTATGATCAATACAAAAGTAACTCTTGCTGGAGTTGAATTAAAAAATCCTGTCATGACTGCTTCCGGTACGTTTGGTTCCGGTGCAGAATATAGTGAATTTGTAGATCTTAATAAACTTGGTGGTGTTGTGACTAAGGGTGTTGCAAACGTACCATGGCCAGGAAACCCGACTCCGAGAGTGACAGAGACTGCAAGCGGAATGCTGAATGCAATCGGACTTCAGAATCCGGGAATTGATCTTTTTTGCAGAAGAGACATTCCATTTCTGAAACAGTATGACACAAAAATTATTGTAAATGTTTGTGGAAAGAGTACCGAAGATTATTGTGAAGTGGTGGAGAGACTGGCGGATGAACCGGTCGACTTACTGGAAATCAATGTATCCTGCCCAAATGTAAAAGAGGGCGGTATCGCATTTGGACAGAATCCTCATGCACTGGAAGCAATCACAAAAGAAGTAAAGAAATATGCAAAACAGCCGATCATCATGAAACTCAGTCCGAATGTGACTGATATCACAGAGATGGCCAGAGCGGCTGAGGCTGGTGGTGCAGATATTCTTTCTTTGATCAATACACTTACCGGAATGAAAATTGATATTTACAGAAAAACATTTGCTCTGGCAAACAAGACGGGCGGGATGTCCGGCCCGGCAGTGAAACCGGTTGCAGTGCGTATGGTTTATCAGGTTGCACAGGCTGTAAAACTCCCGATCATCGGCATGGGTGGAATTGCAACAGCAGAAGATGCACTTGAATTTATCATGGCAGGTGCAACAGCAGTGTCAGTTGGAACCGCTAATTTCTTTAATCCATATGCAACAACAGAAATTGTGGATGGGCTGGCGAAATTTATGGAACAGCAGAAAGTTGAGGATATCAATCAGCTGATCGGTATTGTAAAATAGCAGTTACAGAAAACAGAATAGAAATACATAAGAGACAGCAGCGAAGGTTGAAAAACTTTTTCTGCTGTCTTGTATCGGGAAAGGAAATGTTTTGAACAAACAGAAAACAAATGACATGACTGTGGGAAATCCGGTCAGACTGATCATTCAGTTTATGATACCGATGTTTCTTGGAAACATATTCCAACAGTTTTATAATATTGTAGATTCTATTGTGGCAGGACAGTTTATTGGAGTAGATGCACTTGCTGCAATTGGAAGTACCGGATCACTGATGTTTTTTGTGACCGGTTGGCTGAACGGACTGAGTAGTGGATTCGCAATTATTGTGGCACAGATGTTTGGAGCGAAGAAGTATGACGATATGAGGCATTTTGTGGCAATGTCCATTTATCTTATGTTTGGTTTTGCTGCTGCTATGACCATAGGATTTTTGGTATTTAATGTGCCGATTCTGCGACTTATGAATTCTCCGGCAGATCTGATGGGAGATGTGGCCGGATATATGGGGATTATTTATGCAGGTCTTCTTGTTACTGCAGCGTATAATACGTTGGCTGCGTTTCTGCGTGCACTGGGAGATTCGAAATCCCCGTTGTATTTTCTGATCATTTCAGCGGGCATCAATGTTGTGCTGGATATTGTACTGATTCGTTTTGCAGGAATGGGAGTAGAAGGCTGTGCATATGCAACTGTTATCGCACAGGGCGTTTCAGCAATCTGCTGCCTGGTTTATATAAAAAAGAAATATCCGATTCTTCATCTTGAAAAGAAAAACTTTGAACTTCGAAAAGGCAGTATGAGTAAACTGATGATTCTTGGAATTCCCATGGGACTTCAGTTTTCCATCACGGCAATAGGAACGATCATCGTACAGAGTGCGGTAAATATTTATGGCGCTACCTATATGGCTGGATTTTCCGCTGCAGGAAAGATCCAGAATGTAATTGGTATGGTGGCTGTTTCTATGGGGGCAACGATCGCGACATATGTCGGACAGAATCGTGGAGCAGGACGTATGGACCGGGTAAAACAGGGAGTAAAATATTCCTGGATCATGCTTCTGGTATGGAGTGTGGTTGAGATGGCTCTGGTTTATTTCGGTGGAAAATATTTTACATATCTGTTTATCAGCCCGTCACAGACAGATGTTGTGCAGGTGTCTGTGATATATTTCCGTACAGTATTCTGGGCATATCCGTTTTTGTGTACAATTTTTGTATTTCGAAATGCCCTGCAGGGGATGGGATACGGAATGGTACCAATGCTGGGAGGCGTTTTTGAACTGGTTGCCAGAACACTGATCGTGGTTTTGGTTGCGGGAAGAACGACGTTTGCAGGCGTTTGCCTGGCGGATCCAATGGCCTGGATCGCAGCACTGATTCCACTGATTCCATATTACTATTATGTAATGGGAAAACATATGAAAGCAATGAGACAATAGGAGTAATAAAAGCCAGCTTCAATCCGAAACGGGAAAGTTAACAGGATTGAATAGTTGGCTTTTTTATGTTACTATAAAGAAGATATTCAGAGAATGATCTGAACAGATTCAGACAGAAGACAGGCAAAAAGCCGTGTAGACAGGAGGTCCAGAATAAAATGGAACAGTATAAACAGGAATTTATTGAATTTATGGTAGACAGTCAGGTGCTGAAATTTGGCGAATTTACATTGAAGAGTGGAAGAAAATCTCCGTTTTTTATGAATGCGGGTGGATATGTAACCGGTTCTCAGTTAAAAAAACTTGGGGAATACTATGCAAAAGCAATTCATGACAAATATGGTGATGATTTTGATGTGCTGTTTGGACCGGCATACAAGGGAATTCCACTCAGTGTTGTTACAGCGATCGCATTCAGCGAACTGTATGGCAAAGAAATTCGTTACTGCTCTGACCGTAAAGAGGAAAAAGATCATGGTGCAGATAAAGGAAGTTTTCTTGGAAGCAAACTGAAGGACGGAGATCGGGTAGTTATGATCGAAGACGTTACTACTTCCGGAAAATCTATGGAAGAGACAGTGCCGAAGGTAAGAGGTGCAGCCAATGTAGAAATTGTTGGACTGATGGTTTCACTTGACCGTATGGAGGTTGGAAAAGGCGGTGTGAAGTGCGCGCTTGACGAAGTACATGACCTGTATGGCTTTGAAACAAATGCAATCGTTACCATGGCTGAAGTTATTGAGCATCTTTACAATAAAGAATACAAAGGCCAGGTTATCATTGATGATGAACTGAAGAAGGCAATTGATGCATATTACAGCCAGTATGGTGCAAAATAGTTTCTGGCTGATCAGTGGGATGAACGGTATCTGCATAAGGAGGAATTGCCATGAATGAAAAAATATATAAAACAATGAGTCGTACGGGCGCATGCAGTATTGCAGTAGGGATCATAACCCTTGTAACAGGTGTTGCTGCAGGAGTGCTGATGATCGTCAGTGGAAGCAGACTGCTGAAAAGAAAGTCTGATATTCTGATCTGAAGCTGGATAGGGGTAAAAATTGAAAGACAGTACAAAACGTAAAATCAGGTTTCTGAGTGTGCTTTTGTTTATACTTTATGTACTGCTTCTTGTTTATTTTCTTTTCTTTTCAGAAGAATATGGGCGCGTTACAGCGGAAGAACGGGTGTATCGGTATAATCTGGTTCCGTTTGTAGAAATCAGAAGATTCTGGATATACAGAAAACAGCTTGGGATGTTTGCTTTGATCACCAATCTTTTTGGAAATGTGATAGGCTTTATTCCATATGGTTTTATCCTTCCGGTCATTGCGCATAAATGCCGTAACGGTTTGTTCATTGTTGCATCCGGTTTTTCACTCAGCCTTTTGGTGGAAACAGTGCAGTTAATTGCAAAAGTGGGATGTTTTGATGTGGACGATCTGATTTTGAATACACTTGGGGCAGCAATCGGATATATGCTTTTTGCTGTCTGTAATTATCTGAGGAGAAAACGATATGGCGAGAAGATATAGATACGCGATCATAAAAAAGAAAGAGGCTGCAAAAGGGAAGCTGTCAGTGGGGCTGGCGATTGCTTCCCTGCTTCTGTTTGGAGGGGCTGTTGGGATAGCTTATGTACTTGAAGGATCCTATGGATTTATTGTGGGAGGCATCTGCCTGTTTGCAGCGCTGCTTTCCGTATATGGATTTCTGATGGGAATCAGTAGCTTTTCAGAAGAAAAATGTACACACAGGACCAGTATTATCGGCTCAATCCTTAATGGAATCTTTATGGTAGGCTGGTTGGCCTTTTTTTTGATGGGAGTGTGAAAAATGGAACGCTTACAACAGCAGATGAAATTTATTTTGGAAGTGGATAAAGTAAAACAGATTATACGTCAGACATATCTGGCAGACGGGAGCCGTAAGGAAAATGATGCGGAACATTCCTGGCATCTGGCTCTTATGGCTGTGTTGTTGAAGGAATATGCCAATGAAGAAGTTGACCTGGCAAAAGTGATCCCTATGGTTTTGCTCCATGATCTTGTGGAGATTGATGCTGGAGATACATATGCATATGATCAGGCAGGACTGGCAACGCAGAGAGCGCGTGAGACAAAGGCTGCAGACCGTATTTTTGGTATGCTTCCAGAAGATCAGGGTACAAAGTTCAGAAATTTATGGGAAGAATTTGAAGCATATGAGACAGCAGAGGCGAAATTTGCACATGTGCTGGACAATTGTCAGCCACTGCTTCTGAATGATGCTTCCGGAGGAAAAAGCTGGAAGGAACATACTGTACATAAGAGTCAGATATACAAAAGAAATGAGCATACTGCAGAAGGTTCCAGGGAAATATGGGAATATATGCAGCAGCTGATAGACAAACATATTCAGCTGGGACATGTGATCGATGACTAAATTAAATTCAAACGGAGGAGATGATAAAGTGGATGAATTGCTGAAAGAACGCTATGATCTGGCAAAAGATCGAATTGTCGAAATCTGTACTGAAACAACTGTAAAGCCGGATTTTCTGGATTTCTTTCAGAATATGGCGGCTTTTTTGGAGAAAACAGCAGTCATACTGGAAAGAGATGAAGAAAAGCTTTCCATAAAAGAATTGCAGAAAGAAAATACAGAACTTTATAAAGAACTGTTTCCTCAGAATTATACACACTGTTACGGGAATCCTGCATACGCAGAAGAAAAACTCGGTGAATATGGAAGGGCATTTACATTTCTTTACGCAGAACTTCGTGGAGCAATTGCCTATGCATATGAAAAAAAAATCTGGGATTATACAGTTACAGCAGAACTTTTTCTTGAAGTATATGCTGCTTTTGAAAATGGTGAACTGCCATCTGTAAAAAATGTGGAAGACATGCTGCGTTCTTATGTGAATGACTATTGTCAGGATATGATGGAACAGAGGATTGCGGAAGCGGTTGATCCGCAGCTGGATTTTGCTGTAAGAATCGTAATGGATTCTGATCTGTCAGATCTGCGTTATCTGTACAGGTATGGAGAATATGTTTCTGCAAATGAAACAGGAGTTGCAGAATTTATGAACAGTCTCAGTCAGGATGAGATTGACAGTATGGCACGCACATATACGGAAGGATACAGAATTGGTTTTATTAATGGAAGAAAAGACATTACCAAGAAAAAGACGGTAAACATTCGTTATAATCTTGGATTTGAGCGAATGGTACGTGCTGCAATCCTGCAGTTTCGTGAGATGGGGCTTGAACCGGTGATCTATCGCCATGCCACACATGCAGTGAATAAAAGAGGTAATGCATGGATCGGCTTTGTTGGTGGAAATGCAAATCCGCAGTATGAGTATGATCACAGGCAGGATCAGGCACTCTTTATGGACAGTGATTATGTACAGCGCAAACTTCGTTCTATGCAGAATGCATATGAGAAATATAAAGACCTGGCTGCAGTTCATGGCGGACCGGCATGTATTGAGACTTTTGGAGAAGAACCATTTGCTCCTGTTTCTACAGAAGGTGCGTGGGCTTTAAACGAGGCACAGCAGAAAATGCAGGTAGAGCTGGATAACGAATCCGGTCAGATCGTAAATCGTTACATCAGGGGCGATGAGAGAAGCTTTACGATCATTGCCTATCCGGTGCCGGAGATCGGAAATGATTTTCCGAAGATTTTTGCAGAGATTGTGAAGATCAATACCCTGGATTATAAACAGTATGAACGGATACAGCAGACGATCATTGAGACTCTGGATACCTGTCAGTGGGTGGAAATAAAAGGAAAAGATGACAACGAGACAGATTTGATCATTCATCTGCATGAACTGGAAGATGTCCGGAAACAGACAAATTTTGAAAACTGTGTGGCAGATGTAAATATTCCAGTGGGAGAAGTGTTTACTTCTCCGGTGCTTGCCGGAACTGGTGGGATTCTTCATGTAAAGAAGGTTTATTTGAACGGATTACAGTTTAAGGATCTGAAGCTGGTATTTGACTGTGGACAGGTGATTGATTATTCGTGTGCAAACTTTGAGACAGAAGAGGAGAATCGTGCATATATTGAGGATAATATTCTGCACCATCATCCGAAGATCCCAATGGGTGAGTTTGCAATCGGGACCAATACAACCGCGTATGTGGCAGCTGAAAAATATGGTATTGCAGATAAACTTCCAATTCTGATTGCTGAGAAAATGGGACCACATTTCGCTGTGGGAGATACCTGTTACAGCTGGTCAGAAGATACTCCGGTATTTAACCCGGACGGAAGAGAAATCATTGCCAGAGATAATGAGATTTCGATTCTTCGTAAAGAGGATATCAGCATGGCTTATTATGGATGTCATACAGATATTACAATTCCATATGAAGAACTGGGAAGTATCCGTGTAATTGACGAAGATGGAGAAGGAACTTCTATTATTGAGAATGGGCGTTTTGTGCTGCCGGGAACGGAAGAACTGAATCGTCCTTTTGAAAAATAACGATAGCTTATTTATTTTATGAGGTGGGCAAACTTTTTTTGTACAAAAAGAGTTTGCCCGCCAAAATATTTCTTTTCCGTAATTTTATTGACACAATTTTAGAATCTTAGTAGAATCAACCTGAAGATGTAAGAAATTATACGAGGAGGCCACCAATGAAAAAAGTTGGGATTGTAATGGGAAGCGACTCAGATATGCCGGTTATGAGTAAGGCGGCAGCAATTCTTGACAAGCTGGGCGTTGAATATGAGATGAAGATTATTTCTGCACACAGAGAACCGGATGTGTTCTTTGAGTATGCAAAGACGGCAGAAGAAAAAGGATTCAAAGTAATTATTGCAGGAGCAGGAATGGCAGCACATCTTCCGGGAATGTGTGCAGCAATCTTTCCGATGCCGGTTATCGGCATTCCAATGCATACAACATCTCTTGGAGGAAGAGATTCACTGTATTCAATTGTACAGATGCCGTCCGGAATTCCGGTAGCAACAGTAGCAATCAATGGAGGCGCAAACGCAGGACTTCTTGCCGCAAAGATTTTGGCAACATCTGATCCGGAACTTCTGGACAGATTGAAAGCATACAGCCAGGAACTGAAAGAGCAGGTTGAGGCAAAGGATGCCAGACTTCAGAAAGTTGGATACAAAGCTTATTAAAAACAGGTGGAGGAGATCAGAAGATTATGGATTACAAAAAAGCAGGTGTGGATATAGAAGCTGGTTACAAGTCAGTTGAGTTAATGAAGAAACATATTGCAAAGACCATGAGACCGGAAGTTTTAGGCGGAATCGGTGGATTTTCGGGAGCATTTTCCATGAATGCATTCAAAAATATGGAAGAACCAACACTCGTATCCGGTACAGATGGCTGCGGAACCAAAGTTAAGCTTGCTATGATCATGGATAAACACGATACGATCGGAATCGATGCTGTAGCCATGTGTGTAAATGATATTGCATGTGCAGGTGCAGAACCACTGTTCTTCCTGGATTACATTGCATGTGGGAAAAATTATCCGGAAAAGATCGCAGAGATCGTAAGTGGCGTTGCAGAGGGCTGTGTACAGTCAGGTGCAGCACTGATCGGTGGTGAAACTGCAGAACATCCGGGACTTATGCCGGAAGATGAATATGATCTTGCTGGGTTTGCAGTTGGTGTGATCGATAAGAAAGATCTTCTTACTGGCGAAGAACTGAAACCAGGAGACGTTCTGATCGGTATGGCTTCTACAGGCGTTCACAGCAATGGATTTTCACTTGTCCGCAAAGTGTTTGAAATGACAAAAGAATCTCTGGATACATATTATGATGAACTTGGAACAACTCTTGGTGAGGCACTGCTTGCTCCGACAAGAATTTATGTAAAAGCACTGAAAAGTGTTAAAGAAGCCGGAGTTCGTATTCATGCATGCAGCCATATTACCGGTGGTGGCTTTTATGAAAATGTTCCTCGTATGCTGAAAGATGGCACAAGAGCTGTCATTGAGAAGAACAGCTATCCGGTTCTTCCGATTTTTGACCTTCTTGCAAAGACCGGAGATATCGAAGAAAAGATGATGTACAATACTTTTAATATGGGACTTGGTATGGTTCTGGCAGTAGATCCTTCAGATGTAGATAAGACAATGGAGGCTATTCGTCAGGCAGGAGACACTCCATATGTAGTTGGCCGTATTGAGGCCGGAGAAAAGGGAGTGACTTTATGTTAAAGCTTGGTGTTCTGGTATCAGGAGGCGGTACAAATCTGCAGGCGATCATGGATGCGATTGACAGCGGTGTGATCACAAATGCGGAAGTCGGTTTGGTGATCAGTAATAATCCAGGCGCATATGCACTGAAACGCGCAGAGAGCCGGGGAATCCCGGCTAAGTGCATTTCTCCGAAGAAATTTGAAAATCGAGAAGAATTTCATAAAGCGCTTCTGCAGGAATTACAGGAAAATAAAGTGGAACTGGTCGTACTGGCAGGCTTTCTGGTGGCAATTCCACCTATGATCGTGGAAGCATATCCGAACAGAATCATCAATATTCATCCATCCCTCATTCCGTCTTTTTGTGGCGTAGGATTTTATGGTCTTCATGTCCATGAGGGTGTGCTTGCACGCGGAGTCAAGGTTAGCGGTGCAACGGTTCATTTTGTGGATACCGGTACAGATACAGGACCGATCATCCTTCAAAAAGCGGTGGAAGTACAGCAGGGAGACACTCCGGAGGTGCTTCAACGTCGTGTTATGGAGGAAGCAGAATGGAAAATCCTTCCGAAAGCAATTGATCTGATTGCGAATAACAGAGTTTCAGTTCAGAATGGAAAAGTTGTTATTGATTAAGAATGCTTTATTAATAAAAATTTGTTGTTGATAGAAGAAGTCTAATAGTAGGAGGCAGATAAAAGCTCATGAAAGTACTGATTGTTGGAAGTGGCGGAAGAGAACATGCAATCGCATGGAGTGTTGCAAAAAGTCCAAAGGTAGACAAAATTTACTGTGCACCTGGGAATGCAGGAATTTCAGAATATGCAGAATGTGTGGCGATCGGAGCCATGGAATTTGAGAAGCTTGCTGATTTTGCAGAAGAAAATAAAGTGGATCTGACAATCATTGGTATGGATGACCCGTTGGTCGGCGGCGTGGTGGATGTATTTGAAGCCCGCGGACTGAAGGTATTTGGTCCTCGTAAGAATGCAGCAATCCTTGAAGGCTCCAAGGCGTTTTCAAAAGATCTGATGAAGAAATACGGAATTCCAACCGCGGCATATGAGAATTTTGATGATCCACAAAAAGCACTTGATTATTTACATACGCAGGCAAAATTCCCAATCGTTCTCAAGGCAGACGGACTTGCTCTTGGAAAGGGAGTTTTGATCTGTAATACGCTGGAAGAAGCGGAAGCTGGCGTTAAAGAAATTATGGAAGATAAAAAATTCGGAAGTGCCGGAAATACTATGGTCATTGAAGAATTTATGACTGGTCGAGAAGTGTCAGTACTTTCTTTTGTAGATGGTAAAACTATCCGTACTATGACATCTGCGCAGGACCATAAACGTGCCATGGATGGTGATAAAGGATTAAATACAGGTGGGATGGGAACGTTTTCACCAAGTCCATTTTATACAAAAGAAGTTGACGAATTTTGCAAACAGCACGTTTATCAGGCAACAGTAGATGCGATGGCAGCAGAAGGTCGTCCATTTGTCGGGATTATTTTCTTTGGACTGATGCTTACAGCAGAAGGACCGAAGGTACTGGAATATAATGCACGGTTTGGAGATCCGGAAGCACAGGTTGTACTTCCAAGAATGAAAACAGATATTATAGAAGTTATGGAAGCCTGCGTGAATGGAACACTGGATAAGATAGAGCTGGAATTTGAGGATAATGCGGCTGTATGTGTGGTCCTTGCAAGTGAAGGATATCCTGTAAAATACGAAAAGGGCATTCCAATGTATGGATTTGAAAACTTTAAAGGTAAAGATGGATATTATTGTTTCCATGCCGGAACCAAATTCCAGGATGGACAGATTGTTACAAATGGCGGCCGTGTACTTGGAATTACAGCAAAAGGAAAGACTCTGAAAGAGGCACGCAAAAATGCTTATGATGCAACAGAGTGGATTCAGTTTGCGAATAAATATATGCGTCATGATATTGGAAAAGCCATTGATGAGGCCTGAAGTAATAAACGGAATGATAATATAAAAAAATCACCAAAAAAGTGTGCCATTTTTCGTGAAATATGGTATAATTTATGATATATCATGCGGAAGCGATAAATGAAAGGAAAACAAAATGGGTATTAGTGTAGAAGATGCAGTCAAAGAACTTCAGGCAAGGGAGACAGTGTTTGTGGCATATTCACAGGCAACAAAACTGCCTTATGTAACTTGCGGAGAAGAAACATATAATGATCAGGTGTGGTTTTTTGCAGAAGAGGAAACTCTGAAGGAATATGGCAAAAAGAAACTGGAAGATAAAATCCTTCTTATGGGGATGCGTTATGAGAAAAAAGATTTTCCGAGAATGTACGGACTTCTGTTTTCTATTGGCGTAAACTCTGTAATCTGGAATAACGGAGCAGATGAAATTGAGATTGATCTGGAAAAAATCGTAAGAAAACCAGATCTCAGTCAGATGGAGCCGGCTAAACGTCCGCTGATCAATCCAACATTACAGCTTTCAGGTATCTATTTTATGCAGGAACTTCGACGTCCGGTTGAAAAAGAAGAACACAAAAATTTAAGAGCACTGGAAGAGGAACTGATTGCAAATCTGAAAAAATCTCATTTCCTGGTAGCAATGGAACGTGACGAAGAAAATCCGAAAAAAATTAATATTCCGTATCTGAAAAATAAAGAAGGCCAGATTTTACAGCCGGTATTTTCTGATGTTATGGAATTTGAAAAATTTGCAAAAGGTAAAAAACTTCGCCTGGCAAAAATTCCGTTTGACAAACTTCCGGAAATTCTGATCAATCAGGCGGAAGCAATGGTATTTAATCCAATGGGATTTAATCTTATTCTTAATAAAGAACAGTTTAAGAAGATTCTTGGCTGATAAAAATGACATAATGATAATAAGACAGGTGGCTGAACAGGCTGCCTGTTTTTATTTTTTACTTGCAAAATCTGCTGTATGTGCTACTATATGTATAACATTGAAAAACAATGGGAGGCTGACGGAAATGGTCATTGAAATAGATTTTAATAGTGATGAAGCTATATATGTACAGCTTATGAATCAGATTATAATGGGAATTGCTACTTCCAGACTGCAAGAGGGAGATCCGCTTCCGTCAGTTCGACAGTTGGCGGATACAGTAGGAATTAATATGCATACGGTAAACAAAGCATATTCTTTGTTGCGTCAGGAAGGTTTTGTTACGATCGACCGCAGACGTGGGGCAATTATCGCTGTGGATGTTGATAAGATCAAAGCGCTGGAAGAAATGAAAGAAAATCTTCTTGTAGCGTTGGCAAAGGGCTGCTGCAGAAACGTCAGCAGAAGTGAAGTGCATGATCTGATCGATGAGATCTATGACGAATACGAAATTGACAACTAGGAGGAACAAACTATGCAGGATAAATTTACCAGACAGGCTGCAAATGCGTTAAAACTGGCAAAAACCACCGCACAGTCCTGTAATCATTCATATATTGGCACAGAGCATATTCTGGTAGGTCTGCTAAAGGAAAAAGAGGGTACGGCGGGCAGGATTCTGGAAGAATTTAATGTAGAAGAAGATGCGTTGCGCCGGCTGATCGAAGAACTGATCGCACCGTCAGAGGTGCTGGTTACGGAAAAGGCACCGGAATACAGCCCAAGAGCGCTGAGAGTGCTTGAAAGATCCGTACAGGAGGCAGAAAATCAGAAAGAAGCACAGGCCGGAACGGAACATCTTCTTGTGGCAATGCTTAAAGAGACGGATTGTGTTGCGACCAGGCTTCTTTATACAATGGGAGTCAATATCCAGAAACTGTATGTGGCAGTTCTGACCGCGATGGGAATTGAGAATCCAACAGCAGAAGAACTACAGGGTGGCAGAAATCAAAAAACACAGAAGAGTGGGGCAGCGACGCCGACGCTGGACCAGTACAGCAGAGATCTGACTGTGATGGCAGCAGAAGGCAAATTGGATCCTGTGGTTGGACGTGACAGAGAGATTACACGACTGATTCAGATCCTGAGCAGAAGAAGTAAGAATAATCCGTGTCTGGTTGGAGAACCGGGAGTTGGTAAGACTGCGATTGTTGAAGGTCTGGCACAGAGAATTGTTTCAGGACTTGTTCCGGATTCTGTGCGTGATAAAAGAGTTGTTGTTCTTGATATGTCAGGAATGGTTGCCGGAAGTAAGTATAGGGGAGAATTTGAGGAACGTATCCGTAAGGTAATTGATGAGGTGCGTGTAAACCAGGGAATTCTTCTTTTTATTGATGAACTTCACACAATCATTGGCGCCGGAGGGGCAGAAGGTGCTCTGGATGCGTCCAATATTCTGAAGCCTTCTCTTTCAAGAGGAGAAATTCAGCTGATTGGTGCAACAACACTGGAGGAATATCGTAAATACATCGAAAAGGATGCTGCGCTGGAGCGAAGATTTCAGCCGGTTACCGTAGAAGAGCCGACAGAACAGGAGGCCCTTGAGATTTTGAAAGGACTTCGTCCGTATTATGAGAAACATCATGGGGTAAGAATTGAAGATGAGGCTCTGGAGGCTGCGGTTAGAATGTCAGTTCGATATATTAATGACCGATTTCTTCCGGATAAAGCAATCGATATTATTGATGAAGCTGCATCCAAAGTACAGCTTGGAAGCTATCGTTCCGCACCAGAGATAGAAGCACTGGAAATAAAGATAAGAGAATTGCTGAATCAGAAAGAAGAAGCAATAAAACTTGCAGATCTGTCTATGGCAAAGAGAATTCAGCAGGAGCAGAATGAAGCGGAAGAACAGATTGAAAAATATAGAAAAAAAGAAGTGCGTAGAAATAAACGCAAAAATCTTACGGTAAATGAAAATTCTGTAGCAGATATAGTATCGGACTGGACTAAAATTCCAGTAAAAAGACTTACGGAAGGTGAAACCAAGCGTCTTGCGGCCCTGGAAAAAGAACTTCATAAAAGAGTGATCGGACAGGAAGAAGCTGTCAAAGCGGTTGCGCAGGCTGTTAAAAGAGGCAGAGTAGGGCTGAAAGATCCAAACCGTCCGATTGGCTCATTCCTTTTTCTTGGACCGACCGGTGTAGGCAAAACAGAACTTTCAAAGGCACTTGCGGAAGCTGTGTTTGGCAGTGAGCAGGCAATGATCCGTGTTGACATGTCAGAATACATGGAAAAACACAGTGTTTCCAAAATGATCGGTTCACCTCCGGGATATGTTGGATATGATGAAGGCGGGCAGCTTAGCGAAAAAGTAAGAAGAAATCCGTATAGTGTACTGTTGTTTGATGAGATTGAGAAAGCACATCCGGATGTGTTTAATATTTTGCTTCAGGTTTTAGATGATGGACATATTACAGATGCACATGGAAGAAAAGTTGATTTTAAACAGACGATAATCATTATGACATCCAATGTTGGAGCACAGGCAATCATTGAGCCAAAGAAACTTGGCTTTATGTCCCAGGATAATGAAAAACAGGACTATGAGAGAATGAAATCAGGAGTGATGGAAGAAGTAAGAAGACTTTTTAAACCGGAATTTTTGAATCGAATCGATGAAATTATGGTATTCCATCCACTTAAAAAGCCGGAGATCAGGAAAATCGTGAATATTCTTTTGAAAAATCTTGAGAAACGATGTGCAGAGCAGATGGGTATTCAGCTTAAAATTACAGATTCGGTCAGAGATTATCTGGCAGAATCCGGTTTTGACAGTAAATATGGCGCAAGACCTCTGAGAAGAGCCATTCAGAATAAACTGGAAGATCCGATGGCCAATGAAATTCTTGAAGGCAGAATTCGAACTGGAGATACAGTGAAAGTTCAGCTTCATCAGAAGAAAATCTGTTTTATTCCGGTCAGAGATACGGAATAAGCGCAGAATGGATTATGGCAATTTAAAATCTAAAAAAGATGTTAAATCTTGGTTAGGATACTGGTCAAAAAAAGTACTGAATGTTATAATAATGTAACTGAAATATCTGCGTCAGATGGGATATTAAGATAACACGGTGCAGATATGCAAGGACTAAAACACAACAGAAAAGTCTAGGGAGGACATAAGATCATGGCAGTAGTAAAAGAACTGATCCGAACAGAAGAAAATGGGGGTATCAGCTTTGGTAATTATGAATTACCGACAAAATCTAAAGCATCTGATTTCCCATATCAGGGAGATGTTTATAAAGTAAAAACATTTAAAGAGATTACCAAACTGGAACGCAATGGAATGTTTGTATACGAGTCTGTACCGGGAACTGCTGTATATTCATTGAAGCAGGATGGTACTGGCATGGAGTTTGAAGTAGAAGGTGCGGAGGACGCGCAGATTACCGTTGAGATGGAAGCTGATACAGAATACAGCATTTCTATTGATGGTGAAGATGCAGGAAAAATGCAGACAAATCTTGGCGGCAAGCTTTCTTTCAGTGTAGAACTTGGCGGAGATGCAGCTGTAGCAGTAAAGGTTGAAAAATGCTAAAAAATAAAAAGGTTGTTTATTTTTGTCAGGAATGTGGGTATGAGTCTTCAAAGTGGATGGGACAATGTCCTGGATGCAGAGCATGGAATACATTTGTTGAAGAAACAGTTTCCACAAAGAAGGTATCTTCGACGGGAAGCAGTCTACAGAACGGTTTGCGAAGAGCTGAACCGGTAGTATTAAAAGACATCAGACTTTCGGAAGATGAAAGAAAACTGACGAATATAGGAGAGCTTGACAGAGTACTCGGGGGCGGCATTGTCCCCGGGTCTTTGGTATTGGTGGGTGGAGATCCGGGAATCGGAAAATCCACCCTTCTTTTACAGGTTTGCAGAAATCTGGCGATGTCGGGTAATTCTGTATTATATATATCAGGTGAAGAATCTTTGCGGCAGATTAAATTACGTGCTGAACGTATTGGGGAGTTCAATGAGAATCTCCAGTTACTATGTGAGACAAATCTGGAAACAATCAGAGAGGTGATTGAAAGAAAAAAACCGGATATGGTCGTGATTGATTCAATCCAGACGATGTTCCATGAAGATATCAGTTCGGCACCAGGCAGTGTTTCGCAGGTTAGGGAATCAACGAATATTCTGATGCAGATTGCCAAAGGTCAGGGTGTTTCTATTTTTATCGTAGGACATGTGACAAAAGAAGGCAATGTAGCAGGTCCGAGAGTTTTGGAACATATGGTGGATACAGTGCTGTATTTTGAGGGAGACCGTCATGCGTCTTATCGTATTCTTCGTGCTGTCAAAAACAGATTTGGATCTACAAATGAAATTGGTGTATTTGAAATGAGAAATACAGGACTGGAAGAAGTGAAGAATCCGTCAGAGTTTATGCTAAACGGAAAGCCGAATGGGACATCTGGTTCCATTGTTGCGTGCTCGATGGAAGGAACACGACCAATCCTTGTGGAGATTCAGGCACTGGTCTGTCAGAGCAATTTTGGAATACCAAGAAGAACTGCGGTGGGAACTGATTTTAACAGAGTAAATCTGCTTATGGCTGTATTAGAAAAAAAAGTAGGAATTCATCTGGCAGCCTGCGATGCATATGTAAATATCGCAGGTGGCATGAAAATGACAGAGCCTGCGATTGATTTGGGAATCTCACTGGCAGTTGTATCGAGCTGCAAAGATATTATCATTCCGGATTCAGTGATCGCATTTGGCGAAGTTGGATTAAGTGGTGAGGTCCGGGCAGTGAGTATGGCAGGACAAAGAGTGGCCGAAGCGAAAAAACTTGGTTTTGATACAGTGATCTTGCCGGAAGTATGTAAATCGTCTGTGGGAAAAGTTTCTGGCATTAATCTGGTATATGTGTCCTGGATTCAAGATGCAATTCGTTATATCATGAAGAATAATTATAAATTATAAAAAAGTGTTGACAGCTCGGTTGGATAGTGGTATTCTAACTAAGCTGTCACAAGGAATTGTTTCTTCTGAATAAACAATTTAAAAAGTTTTGAAAAAAACAAAAATAATTGTTGACAAAGAAACGAACATGTGATAGAGTAAACAAGTCGCTTGAGAGCGACACACAAACATCAAAACACCTCGAAAAAAACTTAAAAAAAGTACTTGACAGGCGCTGGTGAATGTGATAAAGTAAACGAGCTGTCTGAGAGACAGACAAACAAAGAACCTTGATAACTAAACAGTGAAACACATACGATTCTCGAAAATTCT
>OLRX01000272.1_pt1 | contig 49736 bp, 41 predicted proteins | sample 1672991 | NCBI WGS metagenome assembly OLRX01 (sample SAMEA3136744, study PRJEB25190) | human gut metagenome | biome: human gut; feature: human-associated habitat; material: faeces | place: Austria | collected 2013
ATACTTTGTTTCGTTTTCTTAAATCCCAATGCTGTGATATGTTCTGACAAGTATTTTGCAGATGTATATCCACGTTCATCTTCTATAATCAGCTTCATTACAAGAGCAATTACAGTATTTTCCCGACGGTTCATCTCGTCGGCAGGACTGTAATTGATTAAATCAGACAAACCATATTTTAATGTGATTTCCGGCATTCCCTCTTTGTCTACGTCAATTCGCTCAATCAACAGTTCAATATCTCTTCGGTCAAGCGTTCCTCCGGCAATAATTTTATCAACGACATCCAACGCGTTTCTCAATTTATCCTTTACATCCGGTGTTTCTATAGTAGTTTCGTTCAGTTCCTTTTCCTGCATCTCCAGTCCATGAATCTGTGCCAGTAAATCTTTCTGCATGGAATCATAGGTTTCGTGGATCAAAGTTTCATTTTCAGATGCCACAGATAAATCTTTTATCTTCTGTGTCAAAAGTACCTTCAACAGATTTTTTCGATTTTGAATTTCTTCCTGAATGTCCTGTCGCTTTTCTGCCAGCGTTTTCTTTTCTTCCTCAAAATCCCTCATATCGTACGTGGAAATCACTTCACAAAGCGCCTCTCTGCACATCTTAATATAATTCAGCACATCTTCCATCAAATCATTTTCTTCAATCAGATGTGCTTTTTCACAATATCGTCTGCCTTTTGTATTATAGGTGGTACAAATATAATATTTCCGTTCTCTGCTGGATGTTTGGCGTTTAATCGGTGTCAGACGGCTGCCACAGTCTTTGCAAAACAAACAGCTTCCAAAAGGATTGGGAATTTCTGAACCGATCCATTCCCCCCTGCTGCCACGATAGTTTGTGCGATTACGCTTTTCTTTTAATTCCTGTACAAGAGAAAAAGTTGCTTTATCAATAATTGCCGGATGATGATCTTCAAAAATACATTGTTCTTCTTTTGGAACACGTTTATCCTTTCCATGTACCGTGTTTCTGGCACGTTTTCTCAAACGAAATGTTCCAATGTAAAAATCATTATCTAATAATTCTTTCACCATGCTGTCTGACCAACTGGTCGCAACTTTCTTTTTACTCACGCGACCTTCTTCAATTTCTCGTTCCCGCTGTACCATAGAGGGCGTTGGGATACCCTGATCGGTCAGGTGATTTGCTATTTTACGATAACCGGAACCGGAGATATAAAGGTCATAAACCATTTTTACAAATTCCGCCTCTTTGGGAACGATTTTGATGATACTTTTGTCTTTCGCATCCCGACAATATCCGAAAGGCGGTTTTGTCATAAGAGTGCCTTCTTTTTGTCTGGCTCCAATTGCTCTTTTGATTTTCTTACTGGTATCTTTTACATAACGCTCATTGAACCATGTTTTAATTCCAATGGTGTCGTCGCTGGAATCAAAAGAATCGTAATTATCATCAATGACAATGAGATGTTTTCCCCGTTCCTGAAATTCATCCAAAAGCAAAAGAACCTTCGCATTATGTCTGCCAAGACGAGAGAAATCTTTCACATATACGGTATCAATATCTTTATCCAGATCAGCCATCATCTGCTGAAATCCCGGTCTGTCAAAAATATAGCCTGATACTCCGTCATCTTCATACCATCGGTCAATAGCCATTCCATGGTCAGATGCATACTGATTGATAATTAACTTCTGATTTTCTATGGAAACATAATTTCGTTTGTCATCATCTCTGGAAAGACGCACATAACCTACATTCATATTTTTATCCTTTCTGAAATGTTTTTTGTGTAATAATGTAATATAATTATATATCGAAAAATCCTTTTCGTAAACGAGAAACACATGATTTTTTAACAAAATAATAAGAGCGGGAAAACACTCCCGCCCCAGAAAAATTACTGATTGATTTCTTTTATATGATTCCGAATCAACGCTTTTATTCCATTATGTATATTTTTATCCGGCTGCCCATCCGCAAATGTGACAACCCGAAAACCTATTTTCGTATATTTCTCCTTATCTGCCTCAAAGTCTTCTGAAGATGTATAATCTGTTCGCCACAAGTAATATGTAGGTTTCTGCAGAGTTATCACACTCTTTCTATTTCTGATGTCTATACTAAGATATAAACATCAGATTGTTTTTGTGCCTGTCTGCTCTATAATATTTTCAGTCTGACTTGATTCGGCAGTAGCAAAAAAGGTTTTCATTTTTCCCATTTTTTCATGGGCAATATCGCTCCGATAACTAGAACCGCCGACATATAACGGAACACACATTTCTAAAATACGATCATAAATTCGTTTCTTTTCTATGTTCGTTTCTTCTTTTAATTGTTTTATCGGAAGATTGGTTGTTACGATCAATGGTCTGCCAGATCGATATCTTCGGTCAATTACGCTGAACACAATTCCAAGAGCATACTCGGAACTTCGTTCTGTACCAAGATCATCCAAAATTAAAAGTTCATATCGTGCCAAAGCATTGATATATTCTGCTTTATCCTCCAATGGAAACATTTCATCAATAATCGTATTAAAATTTGTCATCTTCACAGTAATTTCCTGATTCAAAAGTGCGTTAGCAATGCAACCAGCTATGTAACTCTTTCCTGTTCCTATTGGTCCCCACAAGAGAAAACCAATTTGTTTTTTCTTCATATCATGCCAGTTTGCTGTGTATTCTTTTGCCTTCTCTATAGTAGCCGTATTTTCTGCCCGTTCAAAATTCCAATCATACATTCGTGATTCTTCAAAACAGATTTTTCTATTTCTCTCCACTAATTCGCAATGTTCTCTTTCTTTATATGCCTTTTCTTCTGCTTCACGTTTTTGACAGATACATGCACATTGTCTGAAATGTTTTTTCATACCAAGAATACTGTCTGGAGGGAAATATGCCTCTACAGGTTCTCCACAAACTATGCAATATGCTAATCCATCTGCACCTAAATATGTGTTTTCCTGCTTTATCATAGACTGTCGCCCTCCTCATATTTGTAATTTACTCCAATCTTATTACTAAAATTATATTTTTCTTTTACTTTACTAGGTGGCACATTTCCGACCATAGAAGAGGCTATTTTCCGACTGAATGAAGGACAACTTTTCATCCCAATGGAAGCTGTATTTTCGTCTGTCTGCTTTACATCCGGTTCAGAAATCAACTCTATACAGGGGATTCGCATATATAAATGATTTGGTTTTGAAAATCCTCCGGAACTGCGAATCAACAATCCATACTCATCTAATTCCTTCATGGCAGCCTTTACAGAAGTACAACATTTTCCCCATTTCAAAGAAATTTCTGTAATCGGAAAGACGAAATATACATATCCGTCTTCATTGAGCCAATGGTTTTTCTGTGAAATTCTGGCTCTGTCATATAACAGCATATAAAGTAATTTTGCATTTTGAGAGAGTGGTAGCTCTAACAAAAATTTAGGGAACTGATAATAGGGAAGTATCTTTTCCGTTTCCATCATATATTCAAATTTCATATTTTCTTTTACCTTTCTGAAAAATTAAGGAGACGGGTGCCGGCTTTCCCAAAGAGATTTTTATGCTTTATTAAAATTCTCTTTTTATATCTCTCTATATAACGAAAGGAAAAAAGCTCATTTTACAGGGTGCAGAGAGAAAAAATTTTATAAGAGCAAGATCCACCCATGTTTAACGTTATCGCGTTTCCGCCTCCGTTCACCTTATGGGTTTTCTCTTGATGGGGAGTGACAATTCCCCATGCCCTTGCTTATATAATTGGTTTACACAAGAATTTGTTCGCATCACCATGTGTATTTTCAAAAAGAAAAAGGCATCCAATTACTTATTGAATGCCTCAAAATAGAATTATGTTAATTATGATATTTTGCTGCGTACACCGCTGGTGTAGCTAATAAAAAAGTGGGTATGGAGAGGCGACAGTTCCCCAACAAGATAAAACTCCGGAATATTACGTATATGGCAGAATGGCGATATGGTAATACCGGGGTGGATCTTGCTCTTAATAATATGGGAAGGAAAAAATGCTAGAATACTATTTTTTATGATAAGTGATGTTCAAAGTATGTTGTATTTTTTATGATCGTATTTACAATACGATTCTGATAATTTGCCTTATGAGAAAGTCGGAAAGAATGAGCCAGTGTGCATTGCGGATGAAGTACCGTTTGAGATTCCCGAGAGTTGGGAGTGGGCAAGACTCAAAGATCTTACTATCAAGGAAATTAAGCGTGGCAAATCTCCAAAGTATGCAGATGATGGAAGTGTCTATGTTTTTGCCCAGAAGTGCAATGTAAAACTCGGTGGAATTGATGTTTCATTGGCCAAGTTCTTGGATATGAGAATATTTGACAAATATCCCGTTGAAGAATATATGGCTGATGGAGATATAATCATTAACTCAACAGGTAACGGTACACTTGGAAGAATTGGAATATTTCGTGATAGTGACAGAATAAATGATTTTGTTATTGTTCCGGATTCTCATGTTACAATCATTCGTATCGGAAACCAGATGATAAAGGATTACTTGTTTTTTGCTCTGAAATATCATCAGCCTTATCTTGAAAAATTGGGAGAAGGCTCCACCAACCAAACTGAATTACGTCCATCCACTGTGACTGAATTGCTTATTCCCGTTCCTCCTATTGGAGAACAGAAACGAATCGTAGCAAAACTTCTTGAAGTTTTGCCAATGGCTGATGTCTACGGCATAAAAGAGAAGTCATTGCAAGATTATAATAAAGACTTTCCAGTTCAACTCAAAAAGTCTATCTTGCAGGAAGCAGTTCAGGGAAAACTTGTTCCACAGGATCCTACTGACGAACCAGCTTCCATACTTCTGGAACACATTCGTGCTGAAAAGAAAAAGTTAATTGACGAAGGTAAAATCAAAAAAGATAAGCACGAATCTGTCATTTTCAGAAGGGATAATTCTCATTATGAGAAGTTGGGCGGAATCGAGCGATGTATTGACGATGAGACACCGTTTGAGATCCCAGCAAATTGGGAATGGGCAAGGCTTGGAAGTATTGCCATTGTTCAGTCAAGTAAACGAGTTTTTGAGAAGGATTATGTTGATAAGGGTATTCCTTTCTTTCGATCTAAGGAAATTGGTGACTTATATCGAGGGGAAGAAATTCATACGCAACTTTTTATAACAAGGGAACATTATGAGAGATTGAAAAAAGATTATGGTGTTCCTAAGTCTGGAGATATTTTAATCACTTCAGTAGGTACCATAGGTAATTCTTGGATTTGCGATGGTCGAGAATTTTATTACAAAGATGGGAATATAACGCAAATTTGCTCAAATTCCTATCTATTCTCGCAATATATCCAACTGTTCATTAACAGCCCATTGTTTATTGAACAGGCACAATCCACTGTTTCAGGAACGGCATACAATGCACTGACAATAGTTAAACTTAAAAATATGCTAATACCAGTCCCTCCACTATTGGAGCAACGCCGTATCGTTGAAAAACAGCGAGAATTATTTGATAAAATCACGCTGATTTAGCGTGGAATTGTATAATATCTGGCGAAAGGAGGTCTTTCGCCATGATAGAAAAAGAAAAATTCGAAAGACATTTGAGGGGCACAAACCTCTCAGAAAACACGATTTCATCGTATCTATTCGCCATCAAACAATATGGGGAGCAATACGATGATGTTACTCAGAAAAAGCTGCGTGAGTACAAGGTATGGCTGATTGAGACTTACAAGCCCAAGACAGTTAATCTCAGACTTCGAGCCATCAACTGCTACTTAGAGTGCGTTGGCAAAGAAAAATGGAAACTGCCCTTTGTCCGTGTGCAGCAGAAAACTTTTCTGGAAAATGTCATTAGTGAAGCAGACTACAAATACTTTAAATCTTGTCTGAAGAATGACGATGAAATGTTCTGGTATTTCGTAATTCGCTTTCTTGCTGCCACTGGAGCCAGAGTCAGCGAACTGATTCAGATTAAGGCTGAACATGTTAAATTGGGGCATCTTGACCTGTACTCTAAAGGTGGTAAATTACGCAGAATTTATATCCCCAAAGAATTACAAAATGAGGCCCTTTCTTGGTTGGCGGAAAAGCAACAAGAAAGCGGCTTCATTTTTTTGAACAAATATGGGGATCGTATTACCACACGTGGCATCTCTGGACAGTTGAAGAAACTGGCAGTGAAATATGGTATCAATCCTGTGGTTGTGTATCCACACTCATTCCGTCACAGATTTGCCAAGAGCTTCCTTGACCGTTGCAATGATATAGCGTTCCTGGCTGATCTTATGGGACATGAAAGCATCGAAACTACCCGCATTTACCTCAGAAAAACAGCTACAGAACAGAGAGAAATTGTTGATACAATCGTAGATTGGTAAAAAGAAAGGCATACACTTCGGTTCGTTGAAGTGTATGCCTTGTACTTCATATCGAATTGCAATAATCAAACAAAGCATTGACCTTTTCGAAAATTCTATACTGCTCAGATAATGGTGGAATAGGCAATAACATTTTTCCTAACGTTTTGCCATTACAGTTTGGTTGCGCTGTTGCAATAGTGCCATTACGCAGCTGGCTCCAATACAGTTCACTTTCCATGAAAAATTTCAAATATTGAGGGCATAGCCATTGGCTGTATCTGGTTCTGATTAAGTATCCTGCGTAGATTGCCTCTTCAGGAACTTCTTGTACAAGATACGACTTCCCAACAGTTCCTCCTGTTCTTGCAAACAAAATGTCATTTGGTTGCAGAAGGTAGGTGCTAATTTCATTTTCCTTTATATCACAGTAAGGAACTGTTTCCCACAATACAGAATTGTCTTGGATATCACTAATACGAATCATTTTGATTCGACCATAATCCTTTGCAGGAGCATTATATCCGTACTGAATGGATTGGGATATATTGCCCCAACGCTCCCATACCCAGCTGTCCGGAATCTCAAACGGTATCTCATCGTCGATACAACGCTCGATTCCGTCCAACTTCTCATAATGAGAATAATGGGCGCAGATCAAAGTTTATCGCACCATTGTAGCATCCGCTGTACCTGTTCAACAATTCTTTTCTGTTCTTCCAACGGCGGAAGAGGGAAAATGATTTTTTTGAAAATTTCAAACGGCGGAATGTTTTTAATTGCTGAACCTTTGCTGTTTTCTTTAGCCTCTTTCTTGATTACATAATCGAAATAAAGAAGAAAATAGTCAATGTTAATAGGAGCATAGATTCTCATCCTCATTAGAGCCTGATTTATAATACCTAACTCAATGTCGCTCGGCATTACATATGTCTCTCCAATGGTGCCTGCACAACTAACGATAATATCTCCGGGCAAAACAGTAAAGCTACTCATTTTGCTTTCATAATAGTCACGCTTTATGTAATACGAACCTAAGGTGTGATCCTTTTGGATTGCATTTTTCTGTTCGTACACTTTTACGGTATCAATCCCTTGGGGTACAAACATACTTTTAGTCAAACTACTTCCGAACGGACCCTTTCGATAATCACCAATATCATTTAGACGTATCACTTCCCATGAGTCAGGCACTTCAAAAGGAATTTCATCATCAATACAAACTTCCTCAGAACCACGCTTTTCATAATGAGAATTATCCCGTCTAAAAATAATGGATTCGTGCTTATCCTTTTTGATTTTTCCTTCCTTAACCAGTCGTTGTTTTTCTTCTCTTATGCGTTCCAGAAGTTTCTCAGCAGGCTCATCCGATGGATCCTGTGGCACCAGTTTTCCCTGTACAGCCCATTGAAGGATAGACCTTCTTAATTGTATTGGAAAATCATTTTGCAGCTTTGTAGCAGAAGTATAGACTTTTTCATATTTTGTAATCAATGGTAATAGCTCATTATATTTCTCTACAATTCTCTTTTGCTCCTCTAGCGGTGGTAGAGGACACAATTGTTTCCGAAGCATCGACTGCGTCACTTGATTTATTGTAGTTGTTGTTGCTCCGTCCAATTGTCCTCTAAATAAATACGAGTTAATAAACAATTGAATATATGGATTACAAATACTTCTAAAAATTGCCATAAAAGCACCAAATGCCATACCATCTCTATCGACAATAGCGGATTTTCCAACCAACGCACGACTTCCGTTTCGCGCGCAAATCAGAATATCGCCTTTTTGAGCCATAGCACGAATAGGAACGTCACACGAAACATATATCAAATCGGAATAATCCATCATACCATTTTGAATATTATTCGATCTTAAAACTCCTATACCAGAATTGCAGACGTCAGCAGGTTTGTAGGTTAAACCGATATTTGTCTCTCCTATATTACCTAGACGTACCCATTCCCAAGTGTCTGGTATCTCAAATGGGATCTCATCCGCAATACAAACGGGCTCATTTTTCCCGACTTTCTCATAAGGCAAATTATCAGCACCACGGAAGATATAAGAAGGCTTTTTCTCTTTCTTAATTTTTCCTGCTTTGATAAGTTCTTCTTTTTCTTTTCTTATTCGTGCAAGTAATACAGAAGCTGGTTCATCATTTGGATCTTGCGGAACAAGTTTTCCCTGAACAGCCATCTGCAATATTGAGTTTTTCAATTGTTGTCCGGTCATTATTGTTCCTCCAGATCAATACCTAATATTTCCGTAATCTGAGCTAAAATACGGTCAATATCAGCATTTAAGCTAGCTCGTTTTTCTTGGTATTGTTGAATCAATTCCTTTGGTGGCAAAATTTCTTCTTCCTCATGAGGATAACCACAAAGATCAATATTATAATTTTTTGCAATGATTTCTTCTACCGAAAACTTCTTTGCCTTATCGAAACCATCCTCATTGATTTCTTCTCTATCATTCCACCACTTCATAACTGGTTCAAAATGTTTGAGTTCCATTGGTTTTGTCTTAGAAAAATTTTTATATCCCTTCGGCATATCCAAACGATAAAACCATGTTTCTTCTGTTGGTGTTGTATGATCAAAGAACAAAATATTTGTGGTGATAGAAGTATAAGGTGCAAACACGCTATGTGGTAACCGAATTACGGTATGCAAATTGAACTCAGAGAATAATTTCTTCTTAATGGCAACTTTAGCATTATCAGTACCAAACAAGAAACCATCTGGCAGAATTACAGCAGCACGACCATTTTTCTTTAATCGGTACATAATAACTGACATAAACAAATCTGCTGTTTCACTACTTGCTAAATCCGCCGGAAAATGATTTTTCACTTCCATTTTTTCATTTCCGCCATAGGGTGGATTCATCAAAATAACATCAAATTGATCGCTTTCCGTGTAATCTAAAACATCCTTTAAAAGAGAATTATCATGATAAATCTTTGGAACATCGATTCCATGTAACAACATATTGGTAATACACAGCATATATGGAAACTGTTTCTTTTCTATTCCATATATCGAAGTATCATAGGCTACCTGATCCTCTGTGGTTACTATTTTTGTTGATAATTCTTTTAACCAGCTCGTAAGAAATCCTCCGGTACCGCAAGCAAAATCAGCTACCTGTTCACCAATCTGAGGATTAATCATTTTTGCCATAAAATCCGTTACTGCACGAGGAGTATAAAATTCACCGGAAGAGCCTGCACTTTGTAGCTCTTTTAAAATAGTTTCATAAATCTCACCAAAAGCATGACTTTCTTCATAATCTCCTAAATCAAGGTCAGCAATGACATTGATAACTTGCCGAAGAAGTACACCGTCTTTCATATATTGATTCGCATCTGCAAATGTAGTTTGAACAATAGCTTTTTTTATTGGTGTAGATGCATCAACAGGAAGTTTTTTCAATGTTGGAAATAATGTATTATTTACAAAATCTAACAATCTTTCTCCTGTCATAGCAGTACCAGTGCGATCATCAACCGCCCAATTTTTCCAACGACATTCTTCAGGAATAATAGAAACGTAATCTTCATCGTCCCATTCCCAATCTTGCTCCTTCGCATCGTATACTTTCAAAAAGAGCATCCATGCAATTTGCTCTATACGCTGTGCGTCTCCATTGATACCAGCATCATTCCGCATAATATCACGAAGTCTTTTTACAAATCCTGCTAAATTACTCATATTTATACCGCCTCTTCTGTGTAAATTGCTTTTTCAAGTTCTTTCACCGCTTGCATATAACCAGATTTTCCACCAAAATATCCTGCAATTTTTGCTGGTTTTCCCAGTTTCAAGAACGGATCAAGTTTTAAAATTTCAGTTTTCTCGATTTCATATATACCGGTATTCATGTATTTATCCAAAAGTGCTTCCAGCACGTCTCTGGCAATACCGCTATATTTACTGAGAAAATCACGTTTTTTTACATTATTAGCTCTTTCTTTCCGAGTTAAAGGCTTTTTATCAAAGGCTACATGGCAAATAAAATCAAAATCATCTACATCTACCATATTTTGCTCTTTTTTCATCGTTTCAAGATCAATTCCCCGTTCCAAAAGCATTTCTTTGATTTTCTCTTTTTTCTCTTCTTGCGACCATTGTCTTATAAAATTATCTAACGATGCATATTCACCAATAATATTTTCTTTCGTATAATCCACAATACTTTCTTGTCTTAAAAGTTTTCCGTTGGTATCATACACGGAAACTGTTTTATGAATAATTTGAACTTTGCATCCATCTCGGTCAATAATTGGTTTTGGATTTCCGTAAGAAACTTTTGGCTCTTTGATAACATTCGTTAGATCTGATCCTTCTCCATAAGTAATCTCTTTCTTAGGAATGAAATTTTCATTAATTTCAATTGGTCCATCCCAATCAGGATCCGCAAATAATCTAGTTACATTTCGAAAATCCATAACAACAAAATGAGTTTTCCCTTCTTTTTCTCGAAGTCTGGTTCCACGACCAATAATTTGTTTAAATTCTGTCATAGATCCAATCATTTCATCCAAAACAATCAGTTTTGTCATTTTACAGTCTGCTCCCGTCGACAATAGTTTGGAAGTTGTTGCAATAACTGGATATGGAGATGCAACAGAAATAAAATAATCGAGCTTCTTTTTGCCATAATCATCGCTTCCGGTAATCCTCACAACATAATCAGGATTTTTTCTGACCATATCAGCATTTAAGTTTACTAAAGCCTGACGCATACGTTCTGCAGCATCTTCTGTTGCACAAAATACGATTGTCTTCGCCATCCTGTCAGTTGCTTTTAAGTATCGTGTTATTTCTAAAGCTACCTGCTGAATACGGTCTTCTATAATGATGTTATAATCATAATCACTATTTGTATAAATTCTATCTTCAATTTCATTCCCAGAAATATCTCTTTGTCCCTTTCGAGGTCGCCATCCATCACCAATATCAGTCATAACATTAATCACTCTAAATGGTGCAAGAAACCCATCCTCAATGCCTTCTTTCAAGCTATAAGAGTATACAGGGTCATGAAAATATGAAAGATTAGAAATATACTTCGTTTCTTTTGGTGTTGCTGTCATTCCTATTTGAGTTGCGGAACTAAAATATTCCAAAATTTTTCGCCAGCGACTTTCTTCTTTCGCGCTTCCACGGTGGCACTCATCTACTATGATAAGATCAAAAAAATCAGGAGTAAACAATTCACTAAAATGTTCTTTGTCGTCATCACCGACTAATTGTTGATATAGCGAAAAATAAACCTCATGAGAAGTAATCGTATTTTTATCATCCTTTGCAACATTAATTTTATGAATTACTTTCTCTAATGGTGCAAAATCCTGTTGTATCGATTGATCCACAAGAATATTGCGGTCAGCCAGATAAAGAATTTTCCGTTTCATTCCACTTTGAAGCATACGATAGACTATTTGAAAAGCAGTATAAGTCTTACCTGTACCAGTTGCCATAACAAGTAACAACCGCTTTTGTCCTCTTGCAATCGCATCTACAGTTCTATTGATTGCAATACGCTGATAATAGCGTGGAGGATATGTATTCTGACTACTATAATATGGTTGTTGAATAATCGCTTCCTGCGCAGAAGTCATTCCTGATTCCTGTTTAAAACGTTCAATCAGTTCTGATTCACTTGGAAATTCATCCAATCCAATTACCCGTTCTTTTCCTGTAAGAAAATCATGTTCTGCAAATCCGTCTCCATTAGAACTGTATGCAAATGGAAGATCGAGCATTTGCGCATACGTCATAGCCTGTTGCAAACCATGTGAAATACTATGTTTATTGTCCTTAGCCTCAATAACGGCGATCGGATTATTTGCATTCATATACAGGATATAATCTGCTCGTTTTGGCTTTTCACGAAAAACAAAATTTCCTTTTAAATTGATTTTACCATCTGTAACCTGCGTTTCCATTGTAATTTTTCTAACATCCCATTTAGAAATAATAGCAGGTGTAATATACTGTAATTTAATATCTTCTTCGGTCATTTGTTTTTTTGTTAAAACAGTACTCATCTGTATCCCCTCCCTCATTCTATTTCTTTCGGAATAATCTCCATAATATCGTCTATTGAACAGTTAAGAACTCCACATATTTTTACCAATACTTCTACACGAACATCCTCATTTTTACCTAACTTCGCCATAGCATTTGTGCTTATTTTTGCAGCTTTGATAAGTTGTGTTTTGCTCATTCCTCTATCTATCAGTATTTTCCATAACTTATTGTAACAGACAGCCATCTTAAACCCTCCAACGATACAACTTCTCATAATTTTTGATTATAAGAAGATTATAGCATTCGATGTTTTAAAATTCAATTTTGAATTGTAATTCTCAATCATACAAAAGCAAAAATCAAATATATTTTTTCTAAATACAAGTATTGTGAAACCAAAATGCTTATACTATAATTTACTTATGCCAAAGTGGAGGGATATGACAATGTCGGAATGCGGATTTACTAAAAAGGATTGGGCTTTGTTCAGAGAGAAAATTGCAGATTGGCAAGAAGCCTATATGGATAAGTTGAATAAAGAATATATTGAGTTACTAAGTGGCGAAGGAAGACCTTCTGAAAAATTCTGGGCTTTAGAAGAGCGAATTCGCAACGATAAAAAAGATACAGGTGTACAGTTAAGAATGAGTCGTTCTAATTGCATCTCTAACATTGTTTCACTTTTAAGAGAAGGTGCAATCACTATGGCAGACTTGGAAGAATTTAGCGGTGAATTGAAAGAAAACATTCGTTTTATTACAAAATAAAAGGTCCTATCCATTCGAAACAGAGCATTCAAAATTTATAGTTGAAAGAGATTATTTGGCAGACGTCGCGGCTCCTGCATCTCTTTTAACCCATAGGGTGCGTGGTTGCAACGAAATTTACCACATCAAATAATCTTATAGTTATAATATCCGAAATTTTTATACTTGTAAACATTATTAATGTGTTATCGATAATGAAATTGATGTATAATATTTATAGATTGTAACAAAGTTAAGGAGGGAGCGAATGAATTTAGAAATATATCAGAAATTGTGTTCAGAATCAAAGATTCTCTGGACACAGCATTGTCTGCAACGAATGCAGGAAAGAGATATCAGTCGTGCTGATGTAAAAAATGGAATTGCAACTGGTGAAATTATAGAAGATTACCCTGAAGATTATCCTAATCCAAGTTGCCTGATTTTTGGATATAACGTAAACGGACAAATTTTGCATATTGTTGCCGGATGTGATAATATAAATATATATATCATAACGGCATATTACCCGGATACAAAGAAATTTGAAGATGATTTAAAGACTCGAAGAAAGAGGTGATGGATATGTGTATGTATTGTAAGAATAGTACAGCTGTCAATAGCACAACAACACACGTTGTAAATTATAAAAATTGTATTATTGTAATTAAAAATGTTCCATGCCTTGAATGCGATCAGTGTGGCGAAAAATATTATACAGACGAAGTCGCTGACCACCTTGAATTGATTGTTGATATGGCAAAAAAATTAATGCAGGAAATTGCAGTTATCGATTATCCACAGGTAGCTTAATAATTTCGGCGGAAATATCATTTTCGGTATTTCCGCCACTTCTTTTTATATACTCTTCGCACTATTCATTCCATCCACCCAATTACACAAAATCACAATACTCTCTAAATTTACATTGATGTATGTACGCCACCTGCTCTACCGCCAAGTACATCCTCACCGATCAGATCTGACCATTTGAAATCACTCATTTCTTCCCTTGCAACAAGAAAATTTCCTGCTCGCTGCGTCAGCTGTGCAAAATTGATGACCGGATCTTTGCTGCCCTCATTGGCCGTGTACACGGTTGTCTCCGGTCCCATAAACCCAATGTCAGCTTCTCCGGAAAGTACAGCGGTCATAACCTTATCCGCACCGAATCCTGTCACCAGATCCAGATCAATACCGGCATCTTTAAAATATCCTTCTTCAATTGCTACATACATCGGTGCATAAAAAATGGAATGTGCCACCTCATTTAAGGTCACTTTCTGCAATGCAGATTCTTCGCCGTTTTTCTCAGGTTCAACAGAACTTTCTTTTTTTTCAGAGCTATCAGCAATCTCATCCGGAACCGATGTCTGACCGCATCCCATTAGTAACATTCCTCCGACAACAGCGATACACGTGAACATAGAAATTACTTTTTTTACACTCTTTTTCAAAACAACCTCCAAAAACTATCGTAGATTTTTCTTTTTAATATATGTGGACTGTTTGTTTTTGTTCCTATATACATATTTATGATGTGAATGTCAAAAGTGTAGCATTGTTACACATGAATGCATACTTTTTTACAAATGACTTGCCCACTCTCACCCACCTTGTTATACTCTCTATATAACCTTTTCCCATCACGCATGTAAGATCTGGTGCGTGATTTATGACTTGGGGGAGATATTTATAATTATTGGAGGGACAGACATATGATTTATTTTCGCTCAGACTACAGTCAGGGCGCACATCCAAAAGTCATGGATGCGCTGGTAAAAACAAATTTTGAACACACAGACGGATACGGATTAGACGAACACTGTGAACACGCAGCCCGTATGGTACAGGATCTGATTGACAATCATGATTGTCATGTACATATGATGGTAGGCGGCACACCATGTAATGTAACCACGATTGCCGCAAGCCTGAAACCATACGAATCAGTAGTAAGTGTGCGCGGTGGACATGCTTATTTCCATGAAACCGGTGCCGTAGAAGGCACAGGACACCGCATTGTCACCATGGAAGGTGCCAATGGAAAACTGACACCGGAAATGATCGATCAGGCGTGGGAAGAATATGAGGACGAACATACACCGATTCCTAAACTTTGCTATATCTCACAGCCCACCGAAATTGGAACGATTTACAGCAAAGCTGAAATGACCGCCCTTTCTGAAAAATGTAAGGCACATAACATGCTGCTTTATGTAGACGGTGCCAGACTCGGCTGCGCCCTGACATGTCGTGACAATGATCTGACCATTCAGGAACTGGCAACGCTCTGTGATGCTTTTTATATCGGCGGAACCAAAAACGGAGCTCTTTTCGGAGAAGCACTGGTTATCTTAAATGATACTATGAACGATCATTTCCGTTGGATGATCAAACGTCAATGCGGTCTGCTGGCAAAAGGACGGCTCATCGGTGTTCAGTTTGAAGCACTGCTGGAAGGCGGCATGGACAGCATCTATTTTTCCATGGCATTCCATGCCAATGAAATGGCTGCTCTCCTGCGAGACTCCCTGACAGAACTTGGTGTACCGTTCTTCGGAAGTTCCCAGACAAACCAGATTTTCCCGGTTCTTCCGACTGCTGTTGTGAAAGAGCTGGAAAAAGACTTTTTCTTTTATGAATGGGCACCGGAGAAAAATGGCATGATTCCAATCCGTCTGGTCACCGCCTGGGGTACAACAAAAGATGATGTGGAATCATTTTTACATACCATCAAAAAATTACTTTCATAGAAACAGCTAATACGTCTTCTATCAGTCGAACGCACCGGTTCTCACGTGCGTTCGACTTAATTTATGCCAAACACACATGAAATCCGGTGCGTCATTCCATTCAGTATAAGCTCTTATATTTTTCTTATAATCACTGCATATCCCGATTCTGCCCAAGTGGCAAAGAACCTTTTTAATGAGCAAACTGGCTGTTATATAACTTATAATAAAACCCTTTCTGTTCCAGCAATTCTTCATGATTTCCCTGCTCAATGATACTTCCATCCTTCATCACCAGAATCCGGTCTGCATTCTGAATCGTGGACAGACGATGCGCCACGATAAAGCTGGTCCGTCCTTTCATCAATTTTGCAAATGCATCCTGAATCTTGATCTCTGTTCTCGTATCAATGGAAGAAGTTGCTTCATCCAGGATCAGCATCGGCGGCTGACACAACATTACCCGCGCAATGGAGAGCAGCTGCTTCTGTCCCTGGGACAGGCTTCCACCATCTTCTCCGATCACAGTATCGTAACCATCCGACAAACGCTTGATAAATCCATGTGCATGGCATGCTTTTGCTGCTGCAATCACTTCTTCATCGGTGGCATCCGGACGTCCCATTCGGATATTGTCCCGAATGGTACCTGCCTGCAGCCAGGTATCCTGCAGCACCATACCATAATTTTCACGGAGGCTGTGTCGTGTCACATGCCGGATATCCTGATCTTCCACGCACACAGAGCCGGCATTGACATCATAGAAGCGCATCAGCAGATTGATCAGTGTCGTTTTTCCGCATCCGGTCGGACCTACAATCGCAATGGTCTGTCCCGGTTCCACCTCCAGATTCAGATCCTCGATCAGTTTTTGCTCCGGCAGATAAGAGAACGCTACCTTTTTCAAGTTTACTTTTCCCTCTATCTGATGCAGTACAACTGCGTCCTTATCATCCGGAATTTCTACTTCTTCTTCAATCAGTTCAAAAATACGTGCTGCACATGCCAATGCATTCTGCAGTTCTGTAATAACACCGGAAATCTCATTAAACGGTTTCGTATACTGGTTGGCATAACTCAGGAAGCAGGAAAGGCCGCCGACCGACATGCCGCCTGCAATAACACTTAATGCTCCTGCCAGCGCCACGCCTGCATATACCAGACTATTGACAAAACGGGTACACGGATTTGTCAATGAAGAAAAGAAAGTTGCACGCAGAGAACAGTTCTGCAGCCGTTCATTAATCTCATCAAACTGTTCCAGTGCTTCATCCTCATGTGAAAATGCCTGTACGATTTTCTGATTTCCTACCATTTCATCAATCAGTGCTGTCTGCTCTGCTCTTGTCTCCGACTGCAACCGGAACATATCATAAGTCCGTTTTGCAATAAATCTCGCCACAAACAATGATATTGGTGTCAGACCGACTACCACCAGCGTAATACCCGGATGAATGGTCAGCATAAAGATCAACGTACCGATAATTGTGACCACACCGGTAAACAGCTGGGTAAATCCCATCAGCAGACCATCCGCAAACTGATCTACATCCGCAATAACACGACTGACAATCTCACCATAGGAATGTGCATCCATATATTTTAGCGGTAGTTTCTGAATTCTGATAAATGCCTGGTTCCGCACATCACGCACTACCTGATACGTTACTTTGTTATTGATGGTGTTCATGATCCACTGCAGCACTGCGGTGCTCACCGCAAGAATGGCAATTTCCACTAAAAGCTTTGTGATGCTGACAAAATCAACATTTCCACGATCAATGATAAAATCAATGGCACGTCCTACCAAAATCGGAATATATAAGGTCAGAGCCACTGTTACCGCTGCCAGCACAATGGATGCCAGCATCCAAAAACGATAAGTTTCGATATATTGCAACACTTTTTTTAACGTGTTCATCTGTGTTCCGGACTTTTTCACAAGTTGTCCCTCCTCTTGCATTTTCAATAAACTTCCCTGTTCGCAACACTTTATTTCGTCCGTTTATACTGTGAATCATAAATTTCTCTGTATACTTCGCAGGTATTCATCAATTCCTCATGGGTACCGATACCAACCACCGAACCGTCATCCAGGACAACAATCTTGTCCGCATATTGAATAGCAGAAGTTCGCTGGGAAACGATAAACAGTGTCGGTTTATGTTTCATGGATCCGATGGCCATACGAAGTGCCGCATCTGTCGCAAAGTCCAATGCAGAGGAACTATCATCCAGAATCAGGATTTCCGGCTGTTTTACCAGTGCTCGGGCGATGGTCAGACGCTGCCGCTGTCCCCCTGAAAAATTCTTTCCACCCTGTTCTACTTCCGTATCCAGGCCTTTTTCTTTCTTTGATACTACATCTTTTGCCTGAGCAATCTCCAGTGCCGCAAAAATTTCCTCATCCGTAGCATCCGGTTTGCCCCACTGCATATTGGAGCGGATGGTTCCGGCAAATAATACCGATTTCTGTGGAACCACACCAATCTTGTCTCTGAGTTCTGTCAGACCATAGGTGCATACATTTCTGCCATCCACATACACCGCACCGGAACTGCAGTCATAAAAACGTGGGATCAGATTTACCATCGAAGATTTTCCGGAACCGGTTCCACCGATGATACCGATGGTCTCTCCCGGACGGACATTCAGAGTGATATCACTGACCGCTTCCTGCGCCGCATCCGGATAGCGGATTCCCGCATGTTCGAATACCACACTGTATGCTGACTTGCCGGCTTCACCATCGCCAGACACCGTCGCTGCTCCGTCTTTAACAGAAGGCTCTACTTCCAGTACGGACTGGATACGGTTTCCACATGCTACCGATTTTGTAATATTGATGATCAGATTGGCCAACTTGATCAGTTCTGTCAAAATCTGAGACATATAGTTGTACAGTGCAACAACCGCCCCCTGGGTAATAATCCCCATATCCACACGTATGGCACCGATCCAGATCAGTGCAATGATTGCCACATTGATGATCACATATGTCAAAGGATTCAGCAAAGCGGAAATACGTCCCACAAACTTCTGTGTATCTGTCAGTGTCTGATTCTGCTTCTGAAATTCCGCTTCCTGCTCTTCTTCTTTGCAGAATGCACGCAGGACACGAACACCGGTCAGATTTTCTCTTGTCAGCCCCAGTACTTTATCCAGACGGTTCTGTACCTTCCTGTACAATGGAATACATGCAAGCATTACGCCAAATACAACCACTGCCAGTGCCGGGATTCCCACGACAAACACCAGTGCCGCCTTCACATCAATGGTAAATGCCATGACCATGGCACCAATTACGACAAACGGAGAACGCAGCAGCAAACGCAGGGTGAGATTTACACCATTCTGTACCTGATTCATATCACTCGTCATACGGGTGATCAATGTGGATGTTCCCTGGGTATCCAGTTCTGCATAGGACAGTTTCTGGATATGTCCAAACAGTACATGACGGATCGTTGTCACAAATCCAACGGCTGCCTTTGCGGCAAAATACTGTGCCGTGACAGAAAATGCCAGGCCGATCAATCCGAGCAAAACAAGAACGAGGCACATCTTTACGACATAGCCTCGATCCTGATTTCCGATACCGGTATCAATGATGGCTGCTACTACCAGAGGCACAAATAATTCCAACGTAGCCTCCAGTAGTTTGAACAGTGGTCCCAGTACCGATTCTTTCTTATATTCTTTTAAATAACAAAGCAATTTTTTCATAATTTCTTATGTTTCTCCCACATTTCTTTTTCACATCACTGTAATGCAAGAATTCTTCATAATCTGTTAATTATTAACTCCATGATGCACTGGAATCGTATCTTTGGAAATCGGATAAAAAGAATATCCATTATTCTTTCCATAGGTAATGATACTCTGCAATGCGTCTGCAGATGTCTGTTTTGCGGAAGTATCATGCATCAGCACCACATTATTACGATTATGCTTGAATCCACCGGTAACATTTTTAATGATCAGATTAACCGGACGGTTATTTCCTTCCGCATCACCGGAAGATACATTCCAGTCCATATACATCAGGCCACTGTCTGTAACGGTCTGTACCAGCTGAGACATTACACCCACACAATACTTCTCACTGACTGTATTGGAACTTCCACCCGGAAAACGGATCACATAAGCATCATACCCGGTATCTTCCTTCAACTTATTCTTCAACTTGTTGATGTTCTCCATAAAAGCATCATTGGAAGTATAAATCTGACTGTAATCATGGGAATAACCATGAATACCGATCGTGTGTCCCTCATCGATCATTCTTTTGATGATTGGAAGTTTATCTTCATCATAATCGCAGATAAAAAAGGTTGCTTTAATGCCATTTGCCTTCAGTGTATCCAAAACTCGGACTGTCACATCAGAACTCGGACCGTCATCAAAGGTCAGATAAATGGAATCTCCCGGATTGGTCTCCACCTCCTCTACCTTCACAGTCCGTGTAGCCTGTGATACATTTCCGCTGGAGTCTGTTGCCGTATAGGTCACAGTATAGGTGCCCGGCCGGTAGACATCCACATAACCGCTTTTCACCAGATTGGCCGTAATATCACCATCACGGTCATCCGTTGCTGTTGCACCTGCATCCTCATATTTTTCCAGTTCTTTGACTGTCACGGAAGATTCACCATTTAAAGTAATCTCCGGTGCTGACGTATCCTTCAAAATGATCTGACGATCCATTGAGCCGGTATTACCATGGCTGTCTGTCACCTCATAATGCACCTGCATGGTATAATCATTTACTTTTTCTTTTGTGATCTTGATATCCTTTGACACATCACCGTCACAGCCATCCTGTGCCGTAGCTCCTGCTTCCTGATATTCTTCAAAGCTGCCTACAATTACTGTGGCATCTCCGTTTAACGCGATCACCGGAGCTGCATGATCGATCACCTTAACGATACGCTCTTTGGATACTTTTCGTTTCTTGTATTTCAGCTGATACTCCACATGATAAGTACCAAGCTTTGATGTATCCACATTGCCGGTGGTCATCACCAGGTCACTGATATCCTCATCTTTTGCGGTAGCCTTTACACCCGGATCCACAAATTCACTGCCACATTCCACCAGCATTTCTTCCTCGCCGTTCAATGTGATAATCGGACTGGCACCAACCAGTGGGCTGATGGCCATTATAAAAATACAAAGCCCAATCAGCACCAGCACCGCTGCACCCATCAGGCGTTTTTCCTGTTCACTTTTAAAAACTCTGTCAATAATCTCCTTTATTTTATCCATTTTGAATTTCCCTTAGTATCTCCTTTTATCTATATGCATCAAACGGGCTTTCATGCGCCCGCTGATTATCATAGCACAGATTTCAGAAAAAAACCTTTAAGTTTATGTTAATTTTTCCTGACACAATATGGGAACATACACAGTTTTTTCCAACACACTTTTTTTTGCCATATGTTCACCTTTCACTGTGCAGTAAAATTCAGATACTGTGCCGCATCCTGCACAAATTCTTCCTGGTTCACTGCTCCGCCCAGCAGCTTTCTGGTCAGATTCCGCCAGTTATCACCATCCTCCTTCTCCAACACGGCATACCACAAGGGTGTGTAGTGAACTGCCTGATCCAGCTGCTCATGAAACTGCCGTACAGCCAGTGCTTCCTCTGACGGTGCCTCAAGACCGCTGCCATTTACAAAATCCACATAATCATACTGTGTCACATTGCGCTCATTTACCCGTTTTGCAAATTCCAGGCAGAGCTGTGCTGCCTCATCTGGATAGTTTGTATCCGAACTGATACAAAGCCCCGGGGTCAGGGTATGATTGATATCTACCATATATTGTGCATAGGAATCATCATAGGCCGCATTGCAGCTTGGAAACTGTTCCATACTGAGCGCATCTGCCCCCATCTCATCCAGCAAATGATAAACAATGGTTGACTGATGTGGAAAAAGCACAGCTTTCCCATCTGCAAAATTCTGCACTGCTTCTACTTCTCCGATTTCCAGAAATTTTTCAGGGAAAGCATTCATCTCTTTTAGCTGCATCAGTTTTTCTGCTGCCTGAGTAAACACCGGAGCGGAAAAATCCATTTCCCCGAAAGCCAGTTTTTCCTGTGCATAAGGATCAATGCGGTTTACGATCACCGTATAGAGCAATTCTCCCAGCCAGCTGTCCTTGTCCCCCAGTTCTATAGCTGCATATTCTGTCCCATGTGCTTCATTATAAATATTGACCTGCTGCACCAGTGCCACCAGTTCTTCCCATGTATGTGGCACCGTAAGTCCCATCTCCTGCATGAGATTCTGGTTACAGTAGGTAACGGCATATGCCTCCACCAGACACGGGATGATATAATTGTGTCCATCCTGATAAGGCAGCACATAATTATCTGCAAACTTTGTCTCCGATGCTTCCAGATATTTTTCCACCGGCAGACAGGCATTCGCATCAAACAGAAAATTTGGATAATTTCCTCCCCAGACGGCAAAAACATCCGGCAATTCATCGCATACCAGTGCAATCTTCAGCTTGTCTTTGATCTGTTCTGTGGAATACGTCTTCAATTCAATGTCATAACCATATTCCTCCGCCAGCTTTTCCCACAAATCTACATAATAGGTTCCCGGTGTATTTTCATCAAAAAAAGCCCATACCGACAGGGATACCTTTTCTCCGGAATCTGTCTGAACATTCGTAGCTTCTGACGTTTTTGGCTGCACTGCAGTTTTGCATCCGCTGCACAGCAGAACTGTTCCAAGCAAAATTACCAACAGCAGAGCTGTAAGCAATCTTCCCATGATACCATTTTTCTTTTTTACTCTGTTTTTTTTCATCCTGTTTCCTTTTTTCTTCTTTACTTTATCCGTGCTCACAATACCATCTGACAAATCCCACCATGTTCCGGTCGGCATACGATATCTCATACCGGTGATTGTATCTTTCTGTGCTTTATTTTCACATGAAAGCCCTGCTTCGTCAAGTTCCGATTCGTATTCGAAGCTTCAATGGTAAAAACCCCAGACAACATACATTGCCTGGGGTCCTGTTTCACTTGTTTGCTTCACTTTTTTATAGATAACATCAGATTGTTTTTGCAAAAGTCTCTGCTTCTTCGCTGCCTTTTGCTTCCTGTTCTGCAATCCAGTCTGCATTGTATTTGTGATCTTTTACAAATGCGATGATCACAATCACATTGATCAGAGCCAGACATGCATCAATGGCATATGCGTAACGGATGTTTCCACCTGTCATATTCATAACTGCGCCGTTGATGGCAAAGGTCAGTGCTGTAATGATACCCTGGATTGGGAACAGTACCGAATTTACTTTATCAAATCCTTTTCTTCCGAATACAGATGCCGGAAGAGAAGTGGTGAAGTTTGCACTTCCGCCGATACCGATACCGATCATAACGATAGAGATCCAGAAGCCTGCCATCGTATCTGTGAAGTTGAATAATAATGCACATGCATACCAGCATCCAAATACGATCATTGCTTTCTTTGTTCCAAGTTTCTGATCCAGAACACCAATCAGAAAAGATCCGACAACACCTACGATGGCACATGCAGACATAATACTTGCAGCTACGGTAATAGAGAATCCAAATCCGTTTGTAGTACGGTTGATCATCTGTGACATGGTTCCTACGGAGCAGATCTGGAATACACCGGTTACCAGTGCAACAATCCATACCTGATCACATTTTAACAATTTTCCAATTGTCCAGCCGCCATTTTTATCGCTGTCTGCCCCATCAGAAGTATCATAAAATTCATCATATACTTCTTTGGATACATGGTCCGGATAATAGCCACGCTCAAACGGAGTATCACGGACAAATAAAATTCCGACAATACCAAGGATGATACATCCGATAGAAATCGGGTAACATGCACGGGTTACTCCGAATCTTCCAACCAGGAACAGGATCAGTGGTACATAGATTGCTGTTGCAAGGTTGTGTCCCATAGTTGTATATCCCATAACGATTCCCTTTTTCTTAGGAAACCAGTTTGCAACCAGCACACCGCCGCACAGATAACCTGCTGACATGATGGTTCCGCAGGTAACTGCCATCATAATGGTATAAACAACCGGGTTCGGAGCATTCAGCACGCCGATGTATGTGATGCCGGCAATAATGCAGTTAATACCGGACATATATCTGGAACCGATCCTGCGGTTTAAGATACCGATTACGATAAACAGTGCCACACCTATGATTCCGGCTATGGAATTACAAGTGGAGATCGTTCCTGCCATTTTTGCACTTCCCAGCATATGTTCTGCAATTTTTCCTGCAATATTGTTACTTCCGTCGTTGATCATTCCTACATAAAACCAGAACATCAGCATCATGTAAATAATATGGAACCAACCATGTACGCCAAACGCAACCACTGAATTTTGATTGTCTTTTTTCTTCATGTTTCAATTTTCCTCCCAATAATAAATACTTTTTCTGCACGAAAAACCCTAACTCCTTCGTGCTCTTCAAACCTCCTTTATTGTATCGGAAACGCCGTTTAAAAATATAAAGAAAATTTCGTTTTTTATTGACTATATTTGGGAAATATAGATTTTCTTTGTCTTATTACATTTTTCTGTTAAAATACTATGGTGTAAGCGTCAATCATATTGAAAAAATATGACTTTCCATCTATAACTTGAGGTAACTTTATGAAAAAAAAATCACTAAACATACATAAACGAGATAATCAGAGTTTCCGACACCGGCTGCTGCTGTCCATTTTCCGGATCGCCGCTCCGGTCACTGCCATCGTCTGTACCGTTTCCATTGTTATGCTGACTCTGAACTACCGCCAAACCGTCATCAATTCCCAGGCAGCCGCTACGGAAAAAGTCCGCAGCGACATAGCACATATTGTCGATAATACACAGATCTTATCCCAGGATATGATCTTCAACAGCGAAATCCAGCAGATTCTTGCCAGCAGTACCGCCGGCGAGCAGTTTCCACAAAATACGGACGTTGCCTACCACATTAACGGTTTTATCGCCAACCGGGATTATATCAACTGTGTGATCCTGACCGGTAACAACCAGACGTTATACTCCACAGAAAAAGCATTTACCAATATTTCCGACTATGATACAATTTTTCATTCCACATGGCTCGCGCAGTTACAAAACAGCCATAAGCCATATCTGTGGTATGTGGATCCGGATTACACACCTTTATCTGCCTATACTTCCGGCTCGGATTCTGCAGATTTGGCAGTATCGGAATCAGCTTCCTCTCATACCACTCCGGGCAGTCAACAACATATTATGATGGCACGTCCCGTATACAGTATGTCGGACTACACGACCCTGCTTGGTTACCTTATGCTGTATCTGGATGATACTTTTTTGCAAGACCTAATGGGAGAATTTGACTTCGGTCACACGACAAATATCTGGCTGGTAAACAAGAATGGAACCGCCATCCTGCAAAATAATTCTTCTGCTGATTATTCTTATTTATTAGAAGATTTTTCTCCGCAGGAAAAAGGCTCGATTCTGTCCTCTCATGGCAAACGTTTTGTCCTGAACATCCGGCCGGTTACAGAAAACGGATGGTATCTATATACCGCCACTCCATTCCGGGAAGTTTCGGAACCGCTGACAATTTTTGTCCTGCAGGCGATCTTACTGGGCGCAGCCATGGTAGCAATCCTGTTTTTCCTGTCCCGGCGGACAGCCTCCTCCCTGTCAGATCCTATCATCCATCTGGCACATACTATGGATCACTACCGCAGCGATATGAAACCAATGGTCTTTCCCGGACGGACTCCGGTTTTGGATAAAGATGCTGATGATGCTTCTGGTTTGACATCTGACACCACAGATACGGCGACTGTGAACGTTTCAGATCGTTCTTCTGTATCCTTTTCAAATATACAACCAGCGGATCCGGAAGATTTCTCCTTTGAAGGACAGCCGGACGAAATCATTCAGATCTATCGTTCCTACCAGCAAATGGTCAACCGAATGGATACTCTGATCCGGGAAAATTTTGTAAAAAATCTGGAGAAAAAGGATGCGGAACTTGCCCTGCTGCAAAGCCAGATCAATCCACATTTTCTATACAATACTCTCGACTCTATCAACTGGCTGGCCATCGCCAATGACGAAGATGAAATCAGTGAAATGGTCACCGCTCTGTCAGATATGTTCCGGCTCAGCCTGACCAAAAGCCACAGTTCCTACATCCGGGTGGCGCAGGAAATGGAATATGTACGGAGTTACCTAGTATTACAGCAGTTCCGCTACGAAGACTGTCTGAGCGTATCGATCACGATTCCGGATACAGTCGCAGAACTCTACATTCCCCGTTTTACCCTGCAGCCGCTGGTGGAAAATGCCATCAAACACGGTATGATCTCCCCGGATGATCCATTCGCCATTGATCTTGAGATTTTTATCCGGGAAGATACACTGCATATCCGGATTGGAAATGACGGCACCCGCATCTCTCTGGAACAGATGAAAAAGCTGCTGGATTTTGATGCTTCCAGACAGGAACTGCTGGATTTTGACCAGAAAAGCTACGGTGTGCAAAATATACAGCGCCGCATACAAATCCTCTGTGGAATTTCCTATGGTCTTTCCTACGAGATACGAAACAACCGTACCTGGTGTGATCTGACGCTTCCGGTTCTTGAACATGATCCATCAGAAAAGACAGAGGATTTGCAATAAAAGAAGCACTCACACGGAGCATTGCTCATTTTCTGAGTTTCCCCTCCTGTGGGTGCTTTTTATGTATATAATCTTTTCAGTTTATTTCTTACTTCCTGCCTTTTTGCGGAATTCCGAAAGGGTTTCCCCTGTATTCCGCTTGAAGATCTGTGAAAAATAAGTGTAGTCGTTGTAACCGACTTCCACGGAAATCTCATACATCTTCATATCTGTATGTAGCAGCAGTTCTTTTGCTTTCTCAATACGCAGATTTGTCATATACTGAAGAATCGTCACTTTCTGCTCTTTCTTGAACACATCGCACAGATAACTTTTATTCACATTGATATGCTCCGCAACGTCCGTCAGGGAAATGTTCTCATTGTAATGTCTGCGGATGTAGTACAGGGCATCCCGCACGATCTTTGTGGGCGACTGCTCGCCTTCCTTCGCCAGTACACCGGGGCGCTGCGCCACATTGGCCGGCTGTACGGAAGAAACGGCATGTTTCACTTCCTCTTCTCCCACAAGTCCTCTGGCATATCCATCCAGCACCTGATAATAGGCTGCCTGTCCGATTTTTGCCTCCAGACGTTCATACATCCGGTGCAGCATATCACCAAAATCCGTCTTTTTGATTGGTTTTAACAGATAGTCACTGACTCCGATCTGCATGGCAGTCTGCGCATAGGAAAAATCACGATACCCGGACAAAATCACAATCTCGCTCTCCGGCAGGATTTCCTTGGCCCTTCTTGCAAATTCCAGACCATCCATCTGAGGCATCCGCACATCGGTAATGATTAGATGCGGACGCAGACCCGGCAATGCATCCAACGCTTTCAGAGAGTCCACAAAGGCTCCCTTGATCACAAATCCAAAATCTTCCTTCTGACAAAGCTTCTGGATTCCCTGTAATACGATTTTTTCATCATCCAGTATCACCATTGAATACATACCGTCACATCCTCGTACAATATCTTATAACCGGTTCTCCCCGTCTATAATCCGGCAAAAAATAACTCGTAGAAATCCTGTAAGTTTCCTGTCGATCAGCCATTCAGATCTTTCAGGCTCTGGAACAGCTCAATATCTGACTGCTGTACACGCATATTTGTCGTCATCGGCTCCTCTCCCGGTCTCGTGACAGTAATCTCAATCACAGTGCCTTCCTGTACCCCACCGGTTAAGACATTTCTGAAAAATGCCGCAAATTTCGGATGGTTGCTCACAAACTGATTTTTTGCTTTCATTACTTTCATAGCTGCTGCCGGGTTTATCATACTCTGTTTCCTTCTTTCTTCATTTATTTCAAATCCTATCATTTTCCACTGGAAAAGTCAATTTTCTCAACGTAATATTCCGCCCCGTCCACTTCCATCACCACCATGGTGACAGCACCGCCAAACCGGGGATATCCGCAACTTCCGGGATTCAGCCAGAGCAGGTGTCCCGCTTGTTCCGCAAAATATTTATGAGTATGACCAAATACCGCCACATTCGTTCCTTCCGTCTGTCCGATCAGATGCCGCCATTCATGCGCCATTACAAAAGAAACGCCCTCGATCTGAAATGTCAAAACTTTTGCGATTCCCCTAGCCCAGTCTCCATCATTGTTTCCACGCACCACATACAGATTGCCCAGAAAACGAATCTGATCCAGCAGAGATTCCTTCGTCACATCCCCAGCATGCAGGATACAGTCACAGCCTTTCAGGATTTCCAGTACCTCCGGCCGCAGAAGATTATGCGTATCTGATATAATTCCAATCCTTTTTGCCATACGATTACGCTCCCAGTTCTTCTCTCATCCTTTATTCCATAATACCAAAAGCCCATAACCATTTTTCTGCCACTTCATCACGCTTCCACAGCAACTGATGGCATGCTTTTGTTGAACTTCCGGTAAAACAGGTATCCTGCCAATGTCGTGATGGAATCCGTCACCGGAAATGTCAGCCAGAACCAGTTCAGTCCGAATCTCGAAAACAGATAAGCCAGTGGAATAAATAAAAATACGGTCCGGATAATCGTCAGGATTGAGCTTGTCGCCGCATGCCCCAGTGCCTGGAAAAATACCGGGAATGTCAATGAACTTACCAATGGCACAAAGCTGATTCCGATAAACCGGAAAGCCACGACTCCGATCCGGATAACTTCCGGGTCATGTGAAAACACATGAAACATCTGTCCCGGAATTGTTTCAAATAAGACAACACCGATCATCATCAGGGCGACACCGAATCCAATGGCCACCTTCAGTGTCTTTTTGCAACGCTCATATTTTCCGGCGGCGAAATTGTAACTCACCACAGGTACGATACATGTCTGCATCGCACCAAGCGGAATAAAGAAAAATGCCTGCCATTTATAATACAATCCCAATACCGTAACTGCCTGATCTGAGAAAGTTGCAAGGAGCAGATTCAGCCCAAATATGTAAAACGTATACGCCGACTGCATCAGGATGTTTGGAATACCGAGTTTATAAATCCGTTTGATCTGATATGGAAATACCACTAACTTCGGTATTTTCCGACATCCCCCTTTCATAACGATCACAGCCGCTGCAATCTGCCCCACCACGGTAGCTGTAGCAGCTCCTGCGATTCCCATTTTCGGTAGACCGCATAATCCGAAGATCAGGAATGGATCCAATACGATATTCACCACTGCACCTACAATTTGTGCAATCATGGGCACCCTCATATTTCCCTCTGCCTGATGCACTTTTGTCCATACGCTCTCTAAAAACAGTCCGATGCTGAGCACGCAAACGATTCTTCCGTAGCTGACTACCATCGCAATGACTTCCTCTGAAGACGTATTCATCCTCGCATATGCCGGCATCAGGAAAAAGCAGACCCCTGCAAAAAGAACCCACATCACAAGTGCCAGCGGTGTACCGATTCCTGCCGTATCATCCGAGCGTTTCTTTTTGCCGATTCCCAGATTATACGCCATCTCGGTGTTGATGCCCACACCGGTTCCAACTGCCAGTGCGATCATGAGCAGCTGGATCGGATAAATAATTGAGAGTGCCGTCAGACCACTCTCAGAGTAACGGCCGACAAAGAAACTGTCCACCACATTATATAACGCCTGTATCAGCTGAGCCAGCATCACAGGCGGTGCCATTTTCATTAATATCTTTGCTATTTTTTCTGTCCCAAAAAAATTGCTTTCCACATTATTTCCCCCACATTTCTATTAATGATTACCCCTTTAGCATAATAGTATATTTCTGAAAGAAAATCCAGCACAATTTTACGATGCCAGTTTCCAGATCCAATACACCAGTCCCAACAGCCAGCTGGTAAAAATACCATACAAAATGACCGGACCACCGATGGAAAAAATCTGACTGCCGATACCAAAGACCTGCCCCTCTTTTTTAAACTCTATCGCCGGTGCTGCCACACCATTTGCAAATCCCGTGATAGGAACCAGTGCGCCCGCACCACCGAATTTTGCAATCGTAGGATAGATATTCAGCCCGGTAAGGATTACACTGATCAGCACCAGGATCACACTGGTCCATTTCCCGGCGTTCATCTGATCCAGTCCCCGGCTCATGGCAAAATTCATAATGCCCTGGCCGATGCAGCAAATGATGCCGCCCACGAGGAACGCTTTCAGCATATTCAGCGTCAGACTGTAAGACGGCGTCACCTGGCTGACATAAGCATGATAGGCATTTTTCCGTGCCTCTTTTTCTTCCTCGGTTCTGGCATTCTCCTGTCCGGAAATTTCCTGCATCAGTTCCTCCCGGGAAATATTCTTATATTCCGCCTTCGTCTTCTGCCGTTTTTCCTGTCCATTCTTTTGTCCCATCTTCTTTTCCATCCTTTCTGCTCAAACTTTTTCACTCAAGTCGAACGCACGTGTGACTTGGTGCACCTTCGCGGAGCGTTTATCTGGCAACACAGAAAAAATAAACCAGTCCGCCTGCAACCTTTCCAAATGCAAAGAAAGTAATCAGTATCTCAAGACCGGTTTTGATTCCCATTCTGCGAAACAGCACCGGAAATACGTTGAGCACTTCCGCCAGGGCAACGGACAGACAGCCTGAAAATACACCGGAGGCCAGTCCATACACCCCCAGGAACCATGTTCCAACCGGAAATGGAAGCTCCGGGAAAACAGCCAGCACACAGCCAAAGATTCCTCCGGCAATCAGTCCGTTTTCCAGTGCAGGCACATAGGCCGCCACACTGGTTTTTCCCGCCATACGTGGCACCATGCCAAGACTTGCCACCAGCGCAAAGACTCCTGCTGCCACACCAATACCACACAACAATCCCAATGCGCCAAACAGAAGCTGATAAGCGACCATCTTACTGACCTCCTTTCTTTCCGATGCAAACAATCTTATATCACATTCTTTTTCTGCCTTCTTTATTCAGGAATGCATTCACACTTTCTTACTTTTCCCTTTCCGGCTGCTGGTCTCGATATAAGTGGTATCCACATCCTGCTCGTATTTGCGCATTGCCACCTGGATCGGTGTCGGATCATCTGTGATTTTCTTCGTTCCGACATGATTGTAGAAAACCATGATACCGATGGCAAGACCGATACAAAAGCAGATTTCCAGTACTCCCGCTCCGTTGGATACCTGTCCGGTGACTCTTGTATACAGAGCATTAAATACTTTATTGACAGAAACATCCTCGATAAATGTCATGATGGTAAATGCGGAACCGAAAAACAGAATCACGCAGACCAACGCTGTCTTTAAATATTGCACGGATTTTTTCTCCGGATCCGGCACATAACGAATCACAAAATCCGGTTCTCCAATGTTTTCAACCTCCAACATCGGATATTTTTCATGAATTTTCCGGATGACATCTAAGACCGAAAAAACCTGTACCAAGCTGCTTTTCTCATTCCCGGAAAAATAATATACCTGTTCCTGCAACACCTGACGGAGGATCCCCACATCGGTACATTCCACCGATGCGATATCCTGCAGCGTTACACTCCGCTTGTATACAATACAGTTCTGTTCTATTTTCAGATATAAAATCTGTCCTGCCGCACTCATACAGATTCCTTTTCTTCCGAAGTTTCTTCATCCTCTTTAAATACTGCCTGTGCAGATTCTTTCATCTCAGACATATCTGCTTTAATCTCACTGGCAGCATTACGCACTGCTTCACCCGCATGTTTCCAGCTGTCCTTCATCTCATCTGCGGAATACTCTGCCGCAAATTTCACTTCCCTTGCAATATCTCCTCCCTGCGCTTTCATGCATTCACAGGCATGCTTAACTTTTTCTCTTTTAGATCGAAGTTTTTGCCCCAGATACCCGTTCTCCTGTATAGCTTCGCCTTTTAATCCGCATAAAAAATAAAAAACCGCTCCCGTGATCATTGCGATCACTACTATACAGCAACACTTTTTCATCAATTTACAACACATGCAAATTTCCTCCTTCTTATTTTGCTGTTAGTATGGAGCGATTTTTTATAATTATTCTATTTTTTAATAGATTCTATTTTATTTTTTTAATCTGCCAGTTTTCTGACTGTTATTGTAGCAGATACAGTTTTATACTTCCCCTTTCACTTCAGAATTTAAAATTGCACCTGTCCGTTTACAACGCGATAATTTGTGCCATAGTAATTTACAATGCCGGTGAAACCAAAATCTACCATACCGCCGGTTACCTTCCACCAGCTTCCGCCGTACGATACAAGGCTGTTGTAACCAAAGTTGACCGCACCGCCTTCTACATACCACCAACCGTAGTTGCTATCGTATATAAGACCTGTGTAACCAAAGTTTACGGCTCCGCCTGTTACATACCACCAGCCATAAGTGCTGTCGTATACAAGGCCTGTGTAACCAAAGTTTACGGCTCCGCCTGTTACATACCACCAGCCGTAGTTGCTATCGTATACAAGTCCTGTGTAACCAAAGTCGATGGCACTTCCGTTTACATACCACCAGCCGTAGTTGCTGTCATATACAAGTCCTGTTGCTGCGAAGCTGATCGCACCGTTCTGTACATACCACCAGCCGGATTCGTTCTGTACAAGACCTGTGTAAGAGAAATCTACTTTACCGTCTTTTACATAGAACCAGCCGTTTGCGTTTGCTGCAAGCCCTGTCATCTCTTCGTCTACATCACCGTCTGTGTAATAATACCAGTTACCGTCAGCTGCTGCCTCATTTGCAAGACCCGTGAATTTATTTACCTTCTCCAGTTCTGCAATGGCAGCGTTCAGATGTGCCGTTGACTCATCAATACTCTCCTGACTGGTTTTTCCTGTTGGAACGGTTGCCAGATCTTCTTTTGCCTCTGCTAATTCAGCTTCCAGATTGCTCCAGGACGCTTCTGTATAATCCTCTTTATTCAGTGCTTCCGCTGCTTTGATCGCTGCCTCAAGTTTGCTTGTATCGCTGACCGGTGTTGCAATATGGATATCATCTGCTGTCACATTGACTTCTACTTTTGTATCTGTATAACCAAGTGCATGAATTGTAAGTACCCATTTTCCGGTTCCATCCGTTCCCTGCGGAAGCTGGCATCTCATGGAATCTGTCAGCCCCAGCTGGATTCCCATAGATTTGTGCATCCAGTTATCTGCTGCAAATTTTGTTCCGTAAGTTGCAAGTGCTGTATCACCGCTTCCATAATAAGTCCACTCTACGGATTGCATTGCGGAACCAAGATCGCCATAGTTCTTTTTCAGATCCACACGCAGGAAATCGCCAAACTTACTGCTGTCCACTACTTCAACACCCATATTTGCAACATCTGCTGTTTTCAGTTCGGTATCTTTTAATCCGGATGCCGTACCTGTCTGTGCCGCACTGAAGCTGAATGTACCATCAGCATTCAGAGAAACTGTCTTCAGACCATTTGTATTTTCGTTTACATCTGCAACCGCTGTATAACTCTTCAGATTATTCTCAGAATAACCACCGGACAGTGTCTCTCCGTTTTCTGTTACACTATATGCTGCCTTAAATGCTTCCAGATTTTTTGATTTCACTTTTACCGGAACATATTTGATTCCTTTGATCACATAATGGTCATATGTACTTGTTTTTCCATCGACTGTTAAAGTCGTGATTCCTGTTGCTCTGTCAGATGCTTTTACCAGTGTTTTTCCATTTGATAAAATGGCAGTATTTCCATCCGTCCAGGAAATCGGCTCATAAGTATTTCCATCCGTATCATAGATTACAACATCCTGCTGGAAACTTCCTCTGTGCAGACCATGGTTTGCTGTTGCACGGGTTACGGTATCAAATGCACCCTTGTCATACTCTCCGTTTGTATCCATCACATCGGAAGATGCTGCAGATCCCGCATTCTGTACATCTTCATTCGCATAATACTCAGCGTAAGGAACAGATGCGTAGACATAAGTATATTCAGGTGCTACATAGGTAAATGAGAAATCATTTGCATATCCGGTTGCCTTTACAGAAATTTCAAATTCGTCTCCTGCTTTTGCGTCTTTAAATGGAGCTGCCTCCTCATTCAACGTTCCGTCTTCATTCACAATTTTTACAGAACCTTTTCCGGAGGCATTGTATGCTTTTCCGTTAACAGTTACTGTTTTTATATTTTTAATGTAAGACGTTACTTCATCTGCGGAAGCTCCCTCTGCTGCCACCAGACTGTCACTTGCATTATCATATGCGACCACTGTTTTATCTGTTGTCAGTTCAAAGCTTGCAGATAGTTCCACATATTTAGCATTTTTATCTGCAACACGCAACGTATACTGTCCCGGAGCAACTGAATCCTTATCAAATGTTAATGTTCCATTTTTAACCTCTACATTTTTTAAACCTTCTACGGTATACTGAGCATCATAATCTTTTGGAAGGCCGGTAATAGTAACTGTTGTCTTTCCTGCATCTGCAGATGCATTTTCAACAGCTATCGTATTTGCAAATTTCACCGGAACATATTGATTCATCGGGATCTCATAAACACCCGCATCGGTATAATAAGTCACTTTGTTGATCGTCTGTCCCATCATAGATACATAATCTGCATAAGAAAGCTTACTTCCGTGAGCCTCCGTCACAAATCCAGTACTCCATGCAAGTTTTGTTTTTTTCCAGATATTTTCCACATGACGTAATCCGTAACTGTCACCTTCTTTTGTACTGATTGTGACCCCATAGACAGTGTTGATCGTATCCGGAAGTCCATCCAGATTCAACTGATAATCACCATATTTGGAAGAAGTAGAAAAACTGCCTGTCACATCTGTCAGTGTTGTTGCTTCTGTTCCTTTTACCGTTCCAAAACTGAAAGAACCGTCTTCATTCACCGTCAGCTCTTTATAGTAGGATGGTGCCTCAGATAATACATAGTAGGAATAATTTCCACTTTCAAACAAAGCATCTTTTCCACTGTAAGTAGTCGTAGATTCTTTTCCTTTGATGCTGGTTGTAATATCTACTTTACTCTCATCTGTAATCTGTGTATATTTCCCGGTCAAAGCAGCAAGATCACTGACTTTTACCGGAAAAGTAATTCCACTGATATCCGTTCCATCACTGTTTACATGATAAGAACCTGCTGCAAGCGATGCTCTTGTCTTCATTTTTGTTGCAGAAGAAACAGCATCTACATCTGCATCTCCTTCTGCTGCATAAAAATCAGCATATGGAATGTTCATCAGCACATACGCTTCCTGCGCGGTTGATGCTTCCGGGGCACCCTGGATTGCTTCCAGTGCTGCCTCTTTGATGGCTTTGGAAGTACGGGTAGCTCCGGATACCGTAGACCATCCGTTAATGGTATCTTCCGTAGCATCCTTTCCTGTCAGTAATGTCTTGATTCCGTTTTTCTTACTGTAAGCTTTGCTGAAATAACTGCTGTTGTCAGCTTCCACGTAGCCATTTTTCGGTGTGGCTGTAATATCAGAGATTTTTCCATCCTTTACAGATACCGTGACATCCACATCATACTCATTCCACTCATCGTCTGTATCCTCGATGGTTCTGTAAACATGCCTGGTAGCTGTATAGGTTCCATCTGCTGCCACTTTATCAGCAGTTACTGCAAATGCTGCTGTCGGGCAGGTGCTCATTACCATAGCTGCTGCCATGATAGAAGCCCATACTTTTGCTGAAATCTTTTTTCTTTTCATAAAATATAAAATCCTCCTTGCTGTTTTTATTCTAAAAAAGGCAAAAAAACCGGGTTAGTTTCACTAATTTTTTTTACATGTCAGCAACTTTGTATAACAATATGCAAACATTATTAGTACTATCTAACGCCGGTTATTTTAGCATCACCTTTTTTTTTCGTCAACAAAGATGTGGGAATTTTATACTTATTGACTTTTTTTCATCAATATTATTGAGAATCCATCTCATTCAAGTCGAACGCACGTGAGACTTGGTGCGTGATTCTGGTCAGCGAAAGCTGACATATTCTTCTCAGAATCACTGCACATCCTCGCGGAGCGTTTATCTCAGTCGGAGATTGTACTCCCACTGAGAAAGACTTGTTATTACTCACCACTTGCAGAAGTGGGAGTCTTCTCGACTGAGATAAACACATATTTATATCTCAGCCGAACTATAACCTCCGACTGAGATATAATGCTCCATATAATTACACAATGATTCTCTTTCTCAGACTAGAACACAACTTTTCCGTTTACGACATTCCATACACCGTATTCATTTGCCGCTGTGCCGGTATAGTCAAAATCTACTTTTCCGTTGGTCACTTTGAACCAGCCATTCTCGTTTGCTGCAAGTCCCGTATAATCAAAGTCCACTTTTCCATTCGTCACTTTGAACCAGCCGTTTTCGTTTGCTGCAAGTCCTATATAGTCAAAGTCTACTTTTCCGTTCGTCACCTTGAACCAGCCGTTTTCGTTTGCTGCAAGTCCTGTATAGTCAAAGTCTACTTTTCCGTTCGTTACTTTGAACCAGCCATATTCATTTGCCGCAAGTCCGCTGATCTCGGTTGCAATCTGACCATCTTTATAGTAATACCAGTTTCCATCCTCTGCCGGTGCAAGTCCATCCGGAATAATAACCGGAGTCTCTGCATCCTGTGCCACTGCTTTTGTAACAATGTCCTGATAATTATCACTGACAATTGTGATCGTATATTCGGTTCCAATGGTCGGTGCTTTCTCCAGTGTAAAATTCAGTGCTTCCAGCGTTCCTTCTGCAAATACGGCAGAACCTCTTCCCTGACGATAGCTGATGGTATAAGTCGGATTCTCCAGCTCTGCCAGTGTTTTTCCATCTAATGTTACAGATACATCCGTTCCTTTAATGGCTGCTGTCGCAGATATGCTCTCATAAGTAGCTTTTACTTTTGAAATCAGCTCCTCGATCAGCTCTGCTGCCTCCGCTGAAGAAGCAGTTTTATTTGCGATCATTTCCTCAGCTTCACCGACATGCTCTTTCAGATCAGCATTGCTGTCATATCCGTTTGCTGCTTTTGCTTTATCCACCCATTTCTGAAGCTCTGTGATCTGCTCTTTAATGACTGGTGTGGACATGGTTCTTGTGATATCCGGATAGTTGGAACTGCTGATGGTCAGTGTATAAGTCGTTCCGGCTGTCGGTGCTGTCTTCAATGCAACCTTTCCATCTTTGATCTCCGCATTCTCTGCCAGTCCGCCAGATACGGAAATTCTTACGTTTTCCAGATCAGATGGAACACCGCTGATACTCAGTTCTGTAGAATCATCTTCAATGCCATACTGCAGACTGCTGAGATCTCCCTCATAGTATTTTGTCAGTTCCAGACCATTCTCTCCGCAAGGCACTTCGATAATACCGAGGTCTGTGAGCAATGTTACACTCTTTAATGTCTTTCCGTTCATATCACTGAACTGATAAAATGCATCCCCTTTTCCGTGTGCCCGTTTCAATCCCTGACCTTCTTTGATGGACCATGCGATTTCAACATTTGGTGTCTTTGTTCCAACCCAGGTATTCTCCAAGCAGGTCATACCATAGGATTTACCCTCCGTTGTATTCAGGATTGCACCGTACAGGGTATACGGAACGGTCTCATCCTCACCCACTTTCAAATTATTGCTTGTCCCAACACCTTCCAGTGTGATCTGATAATCACCATATCCGCCATTAAGATCCAGATCTGTAACAGACAGATATTTATTCGTTACGGCCGCTTCCTGCAACTTGCTAAAACTATATGTACCATCCGTATTTACAGTCAGTGTGCTGTATGCTGCCGGTGTGCTGTCCAGATCTGTCATGTAATAATTGTCATTCTCTGTCAGATTTTTTGCTTTTAATGTTTCATAAGTGCCTTCCGGAACTGCCACTGCCATAGTCACACCCATAATGAATTTGCCATTGTTATAAGTGCCCTTTGCCAGTCCTGTTGTTCCTTTGAATTTATTGGTTGTAGCTGTGGAAACCGCATCCAGACTTTCTTCCACCTGCCATACTGCTTTATCGGTCAGGTCATATGCAGCGTACAGATCTGTATACGGCACATTCATGGTCACATATCTGACCTCTTCATCCTGATCCCCGTCTGCTTCCGGAGCTTCTGCAATCGCCTCTGTAATAGCTTTTTTGAAATAAGAGCAGTTTCCATCGTCATATCCATTTCCAGGTGTTACAGTCACAGACTCAAATTTTCCGTCCTTTACTTCAAAACCAACGCTGATGGAATAGCTCTGCCATTCTCCAACTTCATCATTTTCCGCTACCACAGGATCAGAAGCATCTACATAGGCCTCTTTCGTGTATGTTCCATCCTTCACGGCATTCGCTCCTGTTGCCGCAAATGCACTCACCGGCATAGTTCCGGCTGTCATAGCTACTACCATGGCTCCTGCAAGCATTTTTGTCAGAAATTCCCGTCTCTTTTTCATTGTGATTCTCCTTTCCCATAAGCCATTGCCTAACTTCCTTTATTCCTGTACCTGTCACATCCAGAAACCGTTTTTTCCGTCAGACAAAAAAAGAGACTTCACCTACATATGCGTCCTGTGCCGCATGCGGGAGAAGTCTCTACCAAGTCCACAGACAGTTTTATCTCCGTCTGAAAACTCAGACTTGACAGCAACTGACCTGTGAATTTCAATGTTCAATTTTGATGGCATTTTTATTAGTGTTTCCTAACGACGGTTACTTTAACATTACAACACCCCATTTGTCAACCGCTTTTTTTCCATTTTCTTTTAACTGAAACTTTTTCTCAACTTTCATTCCCCTTAAAGCCCGATAAATTTGAACAGCACCAGCAGCACTACTGCCCGCAGCACGGTAAACCAGATTTCATTTCCTTTCAGACTGCGGATACCGGTATGTATATTCCCTTTCGGACAGGTATCGATACACTTCTGACACTGGAAGCAGTCCCCGGAAAGTTCCGGAGCTGTATCCGGTGCCAGTTCAATATCAGACGGGCATTTCATGGTACATGCACGACAGCCTCTGATACACTCGGAACGGTCTCTGCGCAGGGTAAACAGCGGCAATACCGGAAGCATGGAAAATACCGCTCCCATCGGGCACAGCACACGACAGAAAAAGCGTTCCTGAAATGCCATACCGACCAGGATCAGCACCAAAAGTACCAGCCCTACGATATAGCCGCCCAGTTTGAAATTACCGGCATGCAGCATGGAAAATACATCCCATGGGCTCATGCCCCGCGTCTTACTGTATACTCCGGTATAACAGCTTACTACCAGAAGCACCAGCACAACATACTTCACTGCCTGCAGATATTTTACCACCGATGCTTTCATCGTCACCGGTTTCTTTTTCCGTTTCTTGCAGATAAACACATAAAATGCGCGCACTGCATCCCCAAGACTTCCGAAGGCACAGGCAAACCCGCAGAAAAATCTGCCGAATACAACCGTAAACAGGCAGAGAGCGATCAGTGTAACCACAAAGGACGTCAGCTCCAGGTGGCTCTTTGCCCCCATCTGGGTAAAAATGTATTTTACACCGTTAAAAGCGGCTGTATAGGCAGACGGAATAAACAGAAAATACAGTAACTGTATCACTGCCCGCACCCACACATGCACTTTCTTCAGCGTCTTTTTATCCATCTGTTTCATTTATCTGGCACCGCCTTTCGCAAGAGCTTGTGCCGTTGCATTTTTGATTCCGGTGGAGCTGAAAGTCGCACCGCTGATGGTATCCACATCCGCGCTCTGTGCATCCAGAATCTCCGGAATGATATCGTTTGCCATCGTCAGATAGGCACTGTCTTCTTTTTCTGCAGACAGGATATCCACAGCGGCGATCCTGCCATCTGTAATGGTCACTTCCACTGTGATATCACCGCCAAAACCGGTGGCTGTGCCCTGATAGATTCCGTCTGTATAGGAACCGCCTGTCTCCCCGGCCTCTGCTGCAATTTCCGCATTTTTACGGTCTGCCTCGGCTTTGGCCGCGGCATCCGTCTGTTCATGAGCCAGTGTCACTTTACTATATCCGATCAATGCTGCCACAATGACGCATACATTGATCGTCCGTATCCAAAATTTTTTCATTCTGCGCTATCCTCTCTGTCTTTGTTCCGGGCAGACTCAGTCTCTGTCAGGAATTTTTCCCTTGCCTGACGCAATGCTTCACGGCAGGCTTCTTTGATGGATTTTGACGTACAGGTCGCACGGGAAACGGTATCCATCTCAGTCAGGTTCTGATCTACCTGCGCACCCGCATTTTCTCCACTCATATCTATCACTGCCATACCGATAATACGGGATACCATACCGGTCATGCCGGAAGTACCGCTCACCGCACGTTTGATGTAAGAATTGTTTCCGCTGTCTCCGTCTCCGGTCACATTATTGATTTCTGCCACCCGGTCGTTTTTGATCACAACGCTTGCGGACAGATGATACGGTTCAAAGTCCTCATCCTCATCCGGCTCACACAGAACCGTTACCGGATAGGTTCCATCTGCATAGTATACGGATTTTTTATCTGTATCAGATCCATCGTTTCCGTTATCGGTATTTCCATTATTATCATTGCCATTGTTTCCGCTATCACCTGCATTTCCATGGTCCGGGGTCACCGGCTGGGATGGATTTGCAGCTGATTTTGCAGCATCCAGTGCCGCCTGGATCGCATTGATGATACCTCTGGAACTGTATGTCGCTCCGGACACGGTATCTACCCCTGTTGTCTGCTGATTAACCACACGGTTTGCCACTACTTTTGCACGGTCAAAATATGCCGCATCATCCTCATTGGACAGAATCTCCACGGACTGAATGGTCTGATTTTGGATTACAACCGCTACGGTAATGTCACCCAGATATCCTTCGGCTGTTCCATAATAAGTGCCATCCGGATACGGGAATTTGCCGCTGACCATCGGAACTGCCGGGACATCCTCTGCTTTCTGCTCCGGCAATTCAGGCACGATCAGATCCTGCTGTCCGCCCTCACCCGGATTCACGGCAGCCTGTGCCAGTGCATTTCGTACCGCATTGATAATTCCCACGGAACTGTAGGTCGCTCCGGACACCGTGTCTACATTGGTACTCTGGGAAGCCACGATCTTTCCGGTAATGGAAGATGCTTTACTGATATAACTGCTTCCGTCGGAAGTCTCCACAATCTCAACAGACGCAATTTTCCCATCTGTGATCACGACTTTGACCTTGATCGGTCCCGCAAATCCGGTGGCACTTCCGTAATACACACCGTCTTTGTATGAACCTGCGTCCATGGATGCTGCCAGCGTGGTGGATCCCTGTCCCTGACTCGGATTTTCTGCGGTCTTTCCGCTGTCCTTTTCACCGGTCAGCGCATTTTTGACCGCACTGATGATACCTCTCGAACTGTAAGTCGCTCCGGAGACTACATCCACATCCAGATTCTGTGACTGGATGATCCGGTCAATCACCCCTTTGGCACGGTTGAAAAATGCCGCGTCATCTGCTTCTACATTTAAAATTGTAATCGCTACGATTTTTTTATCTTTGATTTCAACAGCTACTGTGATCTTTCCTGCAAATCCGGTACCTGTTCCTTCATAAATACCATCCGACAGATCAAATACCTGACCTTCCAGATTCATCTCCTCTGCGGTAGTATCTTCCACCGTATCGGACTCCGTGGCTTTTGGCGCTGCTTTCTGTACGGCATATACCTTTGGTGTATACGCTGCCACGGATGCTCCTGCGCAGGCAACTACCAGAATGGCAGATAATGCCGGAGCCATTGAACCAAGCTTTACGGATTTTTTTTCTTTCTGCCGGTCATTGTTTTTCACATCTGGCTCTGTCTTTTTATTTTCTTTCTTCATCATCGCTCTCCCGACCTTTCTAAAAAATATGCTGCCACACATTTTTTAATTTCCTCTCACAAAAAATGCCATCATAATATACATTAGGCTTTTCTAACGCACGTTATGATAGCATTACTTTTTTTCACAAGTCAAATATTTTTTTCTCATTTTCTCAATAAAGCGTCTTCTTGAGAAATAATGTGCAATATCTTTTCTTTTTTCTCAACTGAGCGCATGAAATAAGCCTTGCTTCGTGAAAATCCATAAAAAAAAATTTCACGCCTCGTTCTTTTTATGATATTGCAGATTTTTCCACGAATGACTGTTTTACCCTCTAATGGGCGCTGTCAGCTGCATAAGCCCGTCTGACTGCCGGCAGAATGACTCTGGATACGATGCCGATCAGCAGACCGGTAACAAATCCGGAGATCAGCAGCACCGGAACATAAAAGATCAGTTTCAGATTTTCCACCACAAGGATCGCCACGATCAGCTGTCCGATATTGTGGCAGATTCCGCCAAGTACGCTGACTGCCAGAATGGACAGTTTATCTGTTTTTTTCAGAATAAGCATCACTGCCAGGCTCAACAGACCGCCTGCCAGACTGTACATGATAGAAGCCAGATTTCCAAACATAAATCCACTCAAAAAAATACGCACAACAGAAACCAGAAATGCCTCTTTGCCGCCGATCAGATAAAGTGCAGCCACAATCACCAGGTTTGCCAGGCCAAGCTTCACACCCGGAATCCCGAAATTGATCGGAATCAGTGTTTCCACATAACTGAACACCAGTGCCAACGCAATCATCATCGCCAGAAGTGCCACTGTTTTTGCAGATATCTTTTGTTTTTTCATACTTCCTTACCGCCCTATGTTTACTTTGTCTTGATTTCCTGAATATTTGCCGTATTGTTCATATTGATAAAATCATCCATAACGCCATCGGTAATATACAGTTTTCCGTCCTCATCCTCCATAATTACGTCAAATCCGTCTTCTGCACAATGTTCCTCGCAGTATGCAATGGCATCCTCCGTGCCCAGTACAAACAGAGACGTGGACAGTCCATCCGCCAGTGTACTGTCAGCACTGACAATGGTGACTGAAATCAGTCCGTTATTGGCTGAATATCCGGTCTTCGGATCGATGATATGATGATATTTCACACCGGTTGCCTCATCTACAAAATAGCGCTCATAACCACCGGAAGTGATGATAGCTTTATCTCTGACACTGACGCCTCCCAGATAACCGTTCGTATCATTCGGATCCTGAATACCGACTTTCCATGCAGAACCATCTGGCTTGGAACCCAGCACATGCGCATTGCCCCCCAGATTGATCACGGCACTCTCAATACCATAACGTTTCATGACTTCCATAACTCTTCCGGATGTGTAGCCTTTGGCGATTCCACCCAGGTCAATTTCCATCCCTTCCGGAAGGGTAATGGATGATACACCGTTGTCCTCCATCAGACTGATCCTGCCGGCATTCACCAGTGCAAGTTTTGCAGCCAGATCTTCCTTCGAAGGAACGGCAAAATCACCGGTAGTAAATCCCCAGAGCTGCATCACCGGATAAATACTGATATCAAAAGCACCCTGTGTACTCTGATAAATAGCGAGGGCACGTTTTACCAGATAGTCCGTATCCTCAGACAGTGTACCGCCCCCATTTTGATTGATCTGCGCCACTTCACTGTTCGCATCTCCGGTAGACAGCAGTGCATCCAGTCTCTGGATCTCCGCTATCCCGGCTTCCACCGCCTCTTTTGCATTCTCACCGTAAGCAGTCAATGTCATATAAGTATCCATGGCAAATACTTCACTGGTGTACTCCGCATTGCTGTTTTTTGTTGTTTTATGATCTGACGCCGCTTCACTCTGTACCGATCCTGTGTCCGCATCGGCCCGGTTTATACCGCAGCCTCCCAGCGGGAAACAGACCAGTGCACCGCACAGCAGCATCATCCAGATTTTTTTCTTCATCTGCGATTATCCTCCGTACTTTCAGATCTTTTATATTCTCCTTACCCACCGCTTAGTACTCTATGCACTTGATGCGGAGAGATGCTTATTCTGTGTTCGAATTAGCACAGGCTAACGTATATTCTATTACATCCACATTTGTTATGCAAGAACTTTTATTGAATATTTTTTATCATCAACTGCATACTGTAACAAAATATTATGCTCTCTCGCGCAATTTCGCAAGCAGTTTTTTCTCCCTTCTGGAAATCTGTACCTGTGTGGTACCCATGATTTTTGCCACCTCGGACTGCGTTTTTTCCTCCACATAACGCAGATAGATCAGCTGTTGCTCTTTCGCTTCCAGTGTATCCAGCAGCTGTTCCAGAAACAGATGGTCGGTACGTTCTTCAATCTCGTTATGCCGGTCACAAATCTGTTCTCCCAATGTGATTTCTTTCCCCTGATTGCCCGGAATCGACCGGTGCAGAGAGTCCACTTCTGTATTTGCTGCCAGCGACTGCACAATTTCTTCCTTCCGGATGCCTGTCTTTTCTGAGAGTTCTTCCAGTGTTGGCTCCCGCCCCACCGTATTCTGCCAGTCTGCTTCTGCCTTTCGAACTTTCCACGCAGTCTCCTTCAGAGAACGGCTGACTTTCAACATGCCATCATCCCGCAGATAACGGCGGATCTCACCGATGATGAGTGGTACGGCATAAGTGGAAAACTTCACTTCATATGCAGTATCGAACCGGTCAATGGCTTTCAGTAAGCCGATGCTTCCAATCTGAAACAGATCCTCCGGCTCATACCCCCGGTTGGAAAACCGACGCACAATGCTCCATACCAGTGGCATATTTTCCTGTACCAGCCTGTCTCTGGCTGCTTTATCTCCCTGGTGTGCCCGTTTAATTGTTTCCAACACCTGATCCATATGTAACTATCTGATCTCCTTTTTCATGACAACCCGTGTCCCTTTTCCTGGAGAAGATTCCACTTCCACAACATCCATAAAGGCTTCCATAAAAGAAAATCCCATGCCGGAACGTTCCAGATCCGGTCGTGTCGTAAACAATGGTTCCAGCGCCTGTTTGATGTCTCTGATTCCGCGTCCCTCGTCCGTAACCGCCACATACAACGTCCGTCCTGACAGGCTTGCCTCCAGCCAGATCGTGCCGCCTTTCAGATTGTAACCATGAATAATACAATTCGTCACTGCCTCAGACACAGCGGTTTTGATATCCGCCAGTTCATCGATGGTCGGATCCAGACAGCTGACAAATGCCGCCACTGCCGTGCGGGCAAATCCTTCATTTTCTGATTGTGCTGCAAACGCAATCTGCATCCAGTTTTCTCCCTGTTCCTGCGTTTCTGCCTGTGACTGTTTTTCTTTTTCCTGTATCATGCGCTTTATTCCTCCTCCATCAAGTGTTCCATGCCGGACATCGCAAATATTTTTTTCATCCGCTCATTTAAATGTACGGCATATACATGGCCACCGGACAGTTTCATGTTTTTATACCGCCCAAGAATGACACCGATGCCGGAACTGTCCATCCAGTCAGTGCCGGAAAAGTCAAATATAATCGTTCTGATAAAATGTGTCTCCACCATAAGATCTGCTTCTTCCCGTAGTCTGGCAGATACATGATGATCCAGCTCCTGCGGCAGAAAAATGCGCAGCGTGGTTCCTTTGATCTGATATTCACACTCCATGTTTTTGTCTCCTTTTTGGGTTTTATGTCTTCATATTTTTAGATACAAAAAAAGACAGTATCGGAAAGATATAAGTATACCGAATTTCGGCATATTTATTTTATCTTTCGTATACTGTCTTCTACTTTCTAAAAATGCCTGCGGCATAATTCATTACTCGTTATCAGTATTGTTATCCGAGTTGTCCGCAGTTGTATTATCTGCCGCAGATCCGTCGGGAGTTCCGCCTGCCTGTGTACCGGTACTGCCGCTTGCATCCGGTACGGTAATACCGCGGGATTGCATATCATCGATCATTTCCTTACAGGTATTGCGCACGCTGGAGGAGTTTGTATGATTTTTTGCGATCTGGAACCATTTCAATGCATTGCTCTCATCTTTCTGATAGTTATAGGCAAAGGCCAGATAGTAGGCCGCTTTTCCTTCCTGATAACCTTCGTCAGTCTGTACGATGGATTCAAATTTTGTAATAGCTTCACTGTAATTGTTCTTTTCATACAGATCCAGTGCTTCATTCATATCCGCTTCCAACATGGCACTTTTTACATCTGTCAGCATGTTATCATAAATCTGCTGTGCATTTTCACTGAGCAGATCACGGTTGACGTTTGCCAGGCTCTCGCCGGCTTTTACATTTTCTTTTGCCGCATAAGCCACGTAGGCGTTCAGCAGAGCTTCATAAGATGTGTTTTTCTCCCCGGCAGAACTTGTCTCTGTCTGTGCGTCCGCTACGGTCTGCTGCAGACTGGAAATTTCGTCCTCAAGGCTCTTTATGCTCTGCTCTCTGGTTGCAATGGTTTCATTTGCTTTGACCAGCTGGGATGCCGCGTTTGTATTGGCATTTTTCCGGATACCGGGTACGATCAGGAAACACACTACTGCGATTCCGATGGCGGCACCCACCAGCAGATTGACCACTGTCAGAACAGCGGTATTATCGGTAAACTTCGCCGGACGGATGATCAGATCATTGCCGCTCTGATAACTTACCGTATCTTTTTCCTTTGTTTTAACTTTTCCATTGGCTTTCAGATGTTCATGGCATTCCTTTTTGTAACGCATGGTATTCGCATCACCGACATCTATTTTTTCTGCATTTTTTAATGCACGCAGTGCAAGATCATAGCGTTCTTCTTTCATGTATAACAGTGCCAGCAGCTGATGACCTTTCACCAGCTTTGGATTCAATGCCAGTACTTTTTTCAGCTGGATCAGTGCCAGATCCGTATTGCCGTCTTTGCAGTAAGTCAATGACTGGTTAAATTTTTTGATGGTCTGGTTCAGGTTGTCCAGACGGGCAGAACTTTTCTGGATATCTGCCAGATAAGCGGTTGCCGGATTATCCTCTCCCTGCAGACTTTTACTGATGACCCACTCGCTCAGTGCTTTCACGGATTCACCCATCTCAAAGTAAACCAGTCCCAGCAGGTTACGGGCATTGGTGTTCATTTTGTTATAGCGGAGGCTCATTTTCAGATATTCAACGGCTCCGCTCAGATCACGAACCTGTGCGCGCTCCAGTCCGTCATTGTAAAGTTTGTTGGAAATACTGGCAATCTTTTTCCAGATTTTCACATCTGCTTCACAGTTCGGACAGGTATCCATAGAATCCAGGTACGCACCACAATAATAACAATTCATCTGTGCCCTCCTATCTTCTGCTCTCTTTCAACATTTCCTGTAAAATATCCATCATATCTGTCAGATCACGATTGTAGATCGCATCTTCTGCATCTTCCACTTCCATACTTGGTTCAAATTTCTTTAATTCTTCCTCGAAATCAATCATCACAGTTCTCCTTCCACGCTTCCATCAATGCACCGATAAAATAGAGGGAACCCGTACAGAATAACTTCTGTCCCGGCTTCTTCTTATTTTTCATTACCCGGAGTGCTTCCCGATAATCAGCAAAACCGATGATCGGATGCTCTGCATCAGACCGACATCCTGTTTTCGGATTCACTGTTTTCTCAGAAATATCGTCCGATGTCTGCTCCATCGCCTGTTCTTTTAACTTGTATTCAAATAGTTTCTGCAATTTTTCAAAAGATATGCCACGCTCATTCGGAATCGTTGTTACTGCCATCTCATCCCATACAATATCGCTGGTCAGCATATCGATCGACGTACTGTAATCCTTTTCTTTTACCATGGAAAACAGTAGCAGCGGACGATAACTGTCCGCAGCAGTCAGTCGCTTCACTGCTTCGGTAAACATACCGATGCCGGAGGTGTTATGCGCCCCGTCAAAATAAATCTCCGGTGCGATCTCCTGCATCCTTCCCGGCCAGAACGCTGCTTTCATGCCTGAATGAAGCTGCTGTTCAAAAGAATCACCGGAAAATGCTGACGGATACTGCTGCTGCAGAATGCGCATGGCAAGAATCGCCAGTGCCGCATTTTCCACCTGATAATCTGCTGCTCCCGGAATCGTCCATCTTGTTTCCTTATCATACGCAGTCGAAAGCGAAAAATCAATAAAATTATTCTTAAATTCCAACATCCGGTACATTTTCTTCTCAAGGGCTGTGCAGGGACTGTGTAATTCCCGCGCACGGTCTGCAATAACTGCTGCTGCCTCAGATTCATTAGCATCAAAGACAACCGGTACGCCCGTTTTGATAATTCCCGCTTTTTCCCCGGCAATCTGTGCAATGGTATCTCCCAGAATCTCCGTATGCTCCAGGCTGATAGACGTAATGATGCAAAGCACCGGATGTGCAACGCTGTTTGTGGCATCCAGTCTGCCGCCAAGTCCTGTCTCCAGTACGATATACTCCACTCCGGCCTCTTCAAAAATTACCATGCCCATGGCAAAAATAAACTCGAAAAATGTCGGATAGCCCAGACCTTTCCGTTCCAGTTCCTCTGCAGTCTTTTTTACCCGGGCATAGGCAGACAGAAACTGATCCTCACCGCATAAATCACCATTTAACTGAAAACGTTCCCGCACATCGATCAGATGCGGAGATGTGAACAGTCCTGCGGTTTTTCCCTCAGAAAGCAACATATGGTAAAGGAAGCAGCAGACGCTTCCTTTACCATTACTTCCTGCCACATGAATGACTTTGCAGCGATTACCAGGGTTGCCAAGCAGCTCCATGAAATGCTGTGTATGTGCAAGGCTGTGTTTTTTGGTAAACTTTGGAATTCCATACAAAAATTCCACCGCTTGTTTCATGTTTTCACTCATATTATTTTAACTGTGCCAGACGATTTTCCACGTCTTCCATCATCTGTTTATATTTTTCAAGTTTTGCTTTCTCCTCATCCACTTTTGCCTGAGGTGCTTTGCTTAAGAATTTCTCATTATTCAGCATACCGTTGGAACGAGCCAGCTCTTTTGCAAGTTTTGCTTTCTCTTTCTCCAGTCGTTCCCGTTCTTTTGCCATATCTACCAGCTCCTCTAACGGAATGTATACAACAGCATTCGGGATAACAACGGATACAGCATCCTCCGGAATTCCTGCTTTATCTGCCTGTACGTCGATCTCACTTGCAGAAATCAGCTGACTGTAAATATCTTTGTGGGAAGCAAACAGCTCACACAGGTCTGCATCCGGAGATACAATGAAGTATTTTGCTTTGCGGCTTGGTGGAACATTCATCTCGGAACGGATATTACGGATACCCTTAACCAGTACTTTGATGGTTTCCACATCTGCCTCTTCTTTTGCAAAATTCCACTCTTCGGTGTATTCCGGCCACGGAGCCAGCATAATGGTCTCTTCTTCCGGACAAAGCGTACAGAAGATTTCCTCTGTGATAAACGGCATATATGGATGCAACATCTTTAATGCATTAGCCAGTACTGTTTTCAGAACCCACAGTGCTGCATTGGCAGCTTTTGGATCTTCTTCTTTCTTGTACAGACGCACTTTTGCGATCTCAATATACCAGTCACAGAACTCTTCCCAGATGAAATCATAGACTTTCTGAACTGCAATTCCCAGCTCGTATTTATCCATATTCTCTGTCACATCTTTTGCCAGTGTATTTACTTTCGATAAAATCCAGCGGTCAACCGGCAACAAATCTGCTGCTTCCGGTTTGGTCGGCTGCTCGTCACCCAGGTTCATCATAATGAATCGGGATGCATTCCATACTTTGTTTGCAAAGTTACGGCTGGACTCTACACGCTCCCAGTAGAAACGCATATCGTTTCCTGGCGCATTACCGGTGATCAGGGTCAGACGCAGGGCATCTGCACCATATTTATCAATAACCTCTAACGGATCGATACCGTTTCCAAGGGATTTACTCATCTT
>OLRX01000273.1_pt1 | contig 49685 bp, 41 predicted proteins | sample 1672991 | NCBI WGS metagenome assembly OLRX01 (sample SAMEA3136744, study PRJEB25190) | human gut metagenome | biome: human gut; feature: human-associated habitat; material: faeces | place: Austria | collected 2013
CAACAACTGTTATATATAAAACAAGGGTGAGAAGCCTGATTTTCAGGCTTGCCACTCTTGCATATCATAGAAGAATCTTATTTACAGACTTTTTCTCACAGTCTCGACTGTTTCAATTCAGGCATTGCAAGTTCCTTTTTATTCATGAATATCACATCTTAATCTTTAATCAGGACTTTCCATCCCATAATTTTATTTTTCTACCACAATCTCACCATTCGGCCGTAAGATCTGAACCGTAACATCCCCTTTTTCCAGAATCGTTGTCCAACTCATGCCCGGGAGTAGCTTTGGTATCCGGATCTCCTTCTTGTTTTCTTTGTCAAGAACCAGAAGACTGTATCCCTGAACTGTATAACTCGGTAAATTGTTTCTGCAGGTTATTTTTATCTGAGAGCCTTCTTTTTCAAGGATTACCGGTTTTGCTGTAATTGTCAGTTCCTTTATATATTGCTTTCCGGTTACCCAAAGTTCTACCGGACGAATTATTCCTCCATCGTTCGCCCAGTCAAAGCTTCGATTTACCGGAAGCATATCCGGCGAAAAACGATTATCTGCTTCTACCGTAATTATATTTTTTCCCTCTTTTATGTATTCGGAAATATTTACTGTAAAAGGTGTATATCCGGAATTCTTATGTTCTCCTGCCAGTTCGCCATTTACATATATTTTTGCATCATGATATACACTGTGAAAGTATAATCTTACACATACGGAAAGCCATTCTTCCGGAACTTCAACTTCCGTCTTTTCGTTCTCTGAAATGATATTCCGCGCGGGGAAATATTCCCACATCCGTCAGATACAGTCTCCTTACCAGTGGATGTTCTACATAATCCTGAAAAGACTCCGTCGGCAGCACGATCATTTTCTCGCCCCGGAATCCATCTCTTTTCCAATCCTGTAATTCACTCATACTGTCAGCCCTCTGTCTGTTCCTGCTCTGTATAATCCTCCACCTGTCCTACCACATCCAGAATCGGATGGGACATCAAAAACCGGTAAAATTCCAGTGCTTCGTCCGCGCTCATATGTACTTCCCGGCTGGTCAGCCAGTATTTTAAGCCATTGACTACCGTAAGTGTATGAAATTCCAGAAAGATATTGATATCTCTCAGACCTTCCAGTTTCTGAAGTGTGATCTTATGATTTTTCATCATCTGTCGGATCAGCTTGCGAAGCTTGCCTGCCAGAATCTCTTCAAACCCGTTCTGTCCGGTGACCTCAAACGCTTTCTGATAATACTGCTGATCTTTCTCCATCTTCCGAAACAGCAGATAGATTGCTTCCCGTTCCATCCCGTCTTCCACCATCTCAAAAACCGGCCGGAAGACCTCTTCTTCCAGAAGCCACTCCATCACTTCATATTTGTCCTGAAAATAGTTATAAAAAGTAGGCCGGATCACTCCCGCCTGCTCTGTTATCATTCGAATGGTAATTTTATCAAATGAGCCTTTCAACATCAGTTCTTTAAAGCTTTCCGCCAGCTGATGTTTCGTTGCTTCTCCTTTTCGTTCCATAGACGTCTCTCCCCGTGTTATCCTTTCGGCTTATTTTAACACAAAAAGAGCGTCTATGGAAATTTTTACTTATTTTTTCTTGTAATTGCTGTAGCCTTTGTGAACATACGGATGCTCTTCCCACAGTTTGTCTGCGGTTTCTTTCCACTGACAGGCGTAGTCCGCACACTTTCCGCAGAGATGTTCCACAGTCTCCGGGGACTGCAGATCGGTGGATTTTGCTCCGGTCTGTTCTACCATCTCCTGCAGGATCTCCGGATTCTCCAGCATCGGACATGGTCGCAGGTGATTGTTATTAAATGGCTGATGATCCCGGTACGCCATAAATAACGGCTGTTTCAGTGCCTCTAACAGAGATACTTCTTTAATGTTGGCAGAAGAATAGTGGATAAATACACACGGTTCCACATCACCATTCGCATTGATATGGCAGTAGTTTCTTCCTCCGGCGATGCAGCCGCCAACGAATTCTCCATCGTTCTGGAAATCCATCGCATAGATCGGTTTTCCGCCGGTCGCACCACGGATCTCACGGACTCTGTGATACATATATTCTCGCTGTTCTTTGGTCGGAAGCAGATCCACAGCGGCTTCATTTCCAACCGGCATATAATGGAAATACCAGGTGAAACGACATCCTTTGTCGATGATCATATCCAGGAATTCATCAGAAGTTACTGTCTCAATATTTTTGCTTGTATAGCAAATCGATGTTCCGAAGATCAGTCCGTGGCTCTTTAACTTGTCCATGGCTGCCATGACTTTATCGTAAACACCCACTCCTCTTCTGAGGTCGTTGACTTCCTCAAAACCTTCCAGGCTGATCGACAGAGACAGGTTTCCTACCCGCTGCATCTCCTCACAGAAGGCGTCATCTACCAGGGTACCGTTGGTAAATGCATGGAATTCACAGTCGTAATGTTTTTCACACAATTTAATGATATCCGCTTTCCGCACCAGAGGTTCGCCGCCGGTATACATATAGAAATAAATACCCAGTTCTTTTCCCTGTGTGATGATCCGGTCCAGATCTTCGTAGGACAGGTTCAGTTTGTGACCGTACTCTGCTGCCCAACAGCCGGTACAGTGCAGGTTACAGGCGCTGGTTGGATCCATCAGGATCAGCCACGGAATATTGCACTGATGTGTCTCTCGCATCGCACGGATCGTTTTTGTTCCGTGAAATGCCGCTTCAAAGCCAAGATTCAATGCCGTCTGTTTGATCACGTTCGGATGGATCTCATCCAGTGCACGGTTCACATACTGCATCCACTTGGATTCCGGATCCCGAATCAGGTTTCTTGCTCCTTCATATGATTCTGATGGGAAATTATCTCCCATGAATTTTTCTGTCAGATCTACCAGCTGTAAAAGCCCTTTTTCTCTGTCTTTTTCCACGTGTTTTAAGGCCAGGTCAATCGCCTTCCCGAATGCGGCCCGTGCCGCTTTATGTGTTAATTCTCCCATACTTTTTCTCCTCCTTTGCGCTTTTGTGCGTTCCTGTTTTTCTATTATTTTATCTTTCTGCGACTAAAATAAAAATCTTCATTTCCATGAAACTGTTTTATTTTTAACGACATTTTCTGACTTTTGTTGCATTTATTCTATGCAAGAAAAAACTGCTGTCGGAACACTTTTTCTCGTGTTCCGACAGCACTCCATATGTTTTATACCTGTTTTGCGTCTCGTTCTTTATCTAATTTTAAATTTCTAAAGTAAAGAATCATGTCAACGGTAATTTCAGCTATATTTAGAAAATAGAAGAACCATGCAAGATAAAACAGCCAACTGGTCTCTACGCCCATGCCGAGTTGCATGAATTTGCGAGCGATACCGAATACATAACCGATCCAGATAAAGCATTCAAAGAAAAGGCTCTTTCCTTTCGCAGTTCTGGAAACCCATGATTTCCGGATGGAAATCGGCCAGGACAGTCCGAAGCAAAGAATCATCACGGCTTCCATCAGGTCAGTAATCATTTCCATATCCATCGTAGTATTTCTCCATTTCTTTTCAGTTATTTATTTTTTTCTTTTAAATATTCCGCTCTTCCCTCTTCGTACAGGTTGTTTCCTTCACTGTCGATGATAACAACCAGCGGCATATCTTCCACATACAGCTTACGCAGTGCTTCTGCTCCCAGATCTTCATAAGCAATCAGTTCTGCTTTTTTGATACATTTTGCCAGAAGAGCACCTGCTCCTCCGATGGCACCAAAGTATACTCCACTGTATTTTTTCATTGCTTCCACAACTTCCGGAAGACGGGCACCCTTACCAATCATTCCACGGGCACCTACGGACATCATCGTCGGTGCATATGCATCCATACGACCGCTGGTAGTCGGTCCTGCAGATCCGATCACCTGACCTGGTTTTGCAGGGGTCGGTCCTACATAGTAAATGGTAGCATCGGTTGGATCAAACGGGATTTTTTCTCCTCTTGCCAGTGCTTCGCACATTCTTTTATGTCCTGCATCACGGGAGGTATAGATCGTACCGGTCAGCAGTACCTGATCTCCTGCGTGAAGTGTTTTTGCCAGTTCCTCTGTAAGAGGCAGTGTTATCTTCTTAGCCATATTAGATCACCTCCGTTTTGTGACGGGTTACATGACAGTTGATATTGATGGCACATGGCATACCTGCGATATGGGTAGGCATGGTCTCGATATTCAGTCCGATTGCTGTTGTCTTTCCGCCAAATCCCTGTGGTCCGATACCCAGTTCATTGATTTTCTCCAGCATTTCTTTTTCCAGATCTGCATAGAACGGATCCGGATTGGAGGAATCCAGTGGTCTCATCAGTGCTTTCTTGGCCAGAAGGGCTGCTTTATCGAAAGTTCCGCCGATACCAACACCGACTACCATCGGCGGGCATGGGTTAGGACCTGCTGTTTCAACTGTCTCAATGATAAAATCCTTGATTCCCTGCAGACCGTGAGAAGGTTTGAACATACGGATCGCACTCATGTTTTCGCTTCCGAATCCTTTCGGTCCTACGGTAATCTTGATATTTTCTCCCGGAACGATCTCTGTATAGATCATAGCCGGTGTATTGTCACCGGTGTTTCCACGGCGAACAGGATCTTTTACTACGGATTTTCTCAGATATCCTTTGTCATATCCGCGGCGAACTCCTTCATTGATAGCATCTGCCAGATCTCCGCCTACCATATGTACGTCCTGACCGATTTCCAGGAAAACACAGGCCATACCGGTATCCTGACAGATCGGTACACATTCATTGTCTGCGATCTCAAAGTTCTCGATGATATTGTCCAGAACTCCTTTTGCAATCTCACCGTCTTCACAGGCACGGCAGTTTTTGATCGCGCATTTTACATCTTCCGGAAGATGCTCATTTGCTTCGATACAAAGCTTTTCCACTACATCAGTGATCTGCTTTACGTCTATCTCTCGCATTCCACTCCACTCCTTTTTATTCTTCTGAACCAGAGATAATAGTCTGATCGGCAAAATCTTCTATTTCTCTGAAATGTCCTGTATCGGTAACCAGACGAGAGTTTCCCCTCGTCTGGTATGCCTTCTTACCTGTCTGTTTCTTATCTTTCGTGTCTTGCATAATGTGGAAGCAATAGCGGAGAAACGTGATCTGTTTCAACACCGGCTGCTTTCAGTTCCTCATCATACGCTTTTACGTGATCCAGGTTCATCTCACCCAGTTCAACATCTTTGCATTTTGTAGCTGCTTTCTTACCTGCGTTTCTACCGAATACGATAACATCCAGAAGGGAGTTACCCATCAGTCTGTTTCTTCCGTGGATTCCGCCTGCAGCTTCTCCGGCAACCAGAAGGTTCGGGATTTCTTTTGTGAATCCGTCTCCTGTGATTTCCAGACCACCGTTCTGATAATGCAGTGTCGGGTAGATCAGGATCGGAACTTTTCTCATATCGATACCGTAGTTCATGTACATACGGAACATAGCCGGGATTCTCTTCTCAATGGTGCCTTCACCACCAAGGATCTCGATCATAGGAGTATCCAGCCATACACCTTTTGCTCCGCCCGGAACATCTACGCCACGGCCTTCTTCACACTCGCGGATAACACCGGAAGCATTGACATCACGGGTTTCCAGCGGATGGATATAAGCTTCACCATTTGCATTAACCAGCTGTGCACCTACGGAACGAACTTTTTCTGTTACCAGTGCACCAAGGATCTGTGCCGGGTAAATAGCTCCGGTCGGATGATACTGGATAGAATCCTGATATAACAGGGAAGCACCTGCACGGTATCCCAGTACCAGACCATCGGCAGTAGCACCGTAATGGTTGGATGTCGGGAATCCCTGATAATGCATTCTTCCTGCACCACCGGTTGCGATAACTACTGTTTTTGCTCTTGCAACAGAGTAGTCACCTGTTTCCATGTTCAGAAGAACAGCTCCTGCAACCTGACCTTTTTCATCTTTGATCAGTTCTACTGCTGATGTAAATTCAACAACCGGGATTGCACGGTTGATCACTTCATCACGCAGAGTACGCATGATCTCTGCTCCGGAGTAGTCCTTTGCAGCATGCATTCTCTTTCTGGAAGTTCCGCCACCATGGGTAGTTACCATAGTTCCGTCTGCCTGTTTGTCAAATTCAACACCCAGCTCGTTCAGCCATTTGATAGCATCCGGAGCTTCCATAACCAGTCTTTTTACCAGTTCTGGTTTTGCAGCAAAATGTCCGCCACCGAAACAGTCCAGATAATGCTGTACCGGTGAGTCATTTTCTTTGTCTGCTGCCTGGATTCCGCCTTCAGCCATCATGGTGTTGGCATCACCAATACGCAGTTTTGTAACGATCATTACGTTTGCACCTGCTTTGTGTGCTTCGATAGCACAGGAAGAACCTGCTCCACCACCACCGATAACAAGTACATCTACATCGTAGTCTACTTTTTTAAGATCTACATTGTCAGTCATCAGGCGGCTTGTGGAATGAAGCATATCAGCCAGCTCCAGAGGAGCTTTCTGACCTTTGTTCGGTCCAACTTTGATCTCAGCAAATGCGTCTGGGTTATAATCTGGATGGAATTTTTTCAAAAGAGCGTCTTTTTCGTCTGCTGTCAGACGTCTTGGCTCTGTTGCCATACGCTGTGCTCTTGTAGCCTCTACCTTTTTGATAGATTCCATCATATTTTCCGGATATGGTGCATACATATTTTACGCCCTCCTATTTCTCAATATCTCTGTTGTTGTAAAGTTCTTCCATTTCTGTGATCGGCTTCTGCATGATCTTCTCGATCAGGTCATCGTAAGCACCTTCGTGGATCTCTTCCACTCTCTTTGTCAGATGTTTTGCTTCCGGTGCAATATATTTTCCTGTGAGACGTCTTGCCAGAAGACCTACCATCGGATGAGAAATACCAGCCGGGCATCTTACAGAACAGCATCCGCAGCCTACACAGTCAAAGGATTCTTCTGCACATTTCTCCAGCTCACCTCTCTGTGCGTATGCGATATACTGCATAACATTCAGATCCTGTGTACATGCTTTTGTACATGCGTTACATCCGATACAGCTGTAGATTTCCGGATACAGTTCCATCATGATCTGAGCGTTCGGTTTGATCTCTTCGATATCGTATGTTCTCTTATCCGTCGGGAAGAATGGGATACTTGCCACATACATACCTTCCTGAACCTGTGTCTGACAGGCCAGACAGGTTTTCAGCTCGTTGTCGCCCTTGATTCTGTAGATTGTTGCACAGGCTCCGCAGAAACCATGACGGCATCCACATCCTCTTTTCAGAGTGTAACCGGCATACTCCATAGCTGTCATAATTGTCAGTTCTGCAGGCACACTATATTTTTTACCGAAAAAATATACATTTACCATTTTTTCCATTTGTCGGTACCAGTCCTTTCTTAATACTCGTTAGGTAATTCGTCGATTTCATCAAAGCGGAATACCGGGCCGTCTTTACATACGTACTTGGATCCGATATTGCAACGTCCGCATTTACCAACACCACATTTCATACGAAGCTCCAGGGTTGTGTACACCTGTTCTTTGGTGAATCCCATTTCCTGAAGACCAGCCAGAACAAATTTGATCATGATTGGCGGTCCGCAGACCAGAGCTACTTTGTCAGTGTCGAATCCGATCTCTTTCAGATAAGTCGGAACAAATCCTACATGACCGTCCCAGCCTTCCTGTTCACGGTCGATGGTCAGATATACGTTTACGCCTTCTGCTTTCATCCACACTTCCTGGATCTCTTTTAACTGAACCAGATCGTCAGCGGAACGGGATCCGTAAAGGATATCTACAGTTCCGTAGTTCTCACGGTTATCCAGTACGTAGTTAATTACAGAACGAAGTGGTGCCAGACCGATACCGCCGGCGATAAACAGCAGGTTTTTACCCTTTAATTCGGTTTCTACCGGAAAATAGTTTCCGTACGGTCCGCGGACTGTGATCTCATCACCTACCTGCAGGCTGTGCAGATAGTCAGTAAGCATACCACATTTCTTAATACTGAATTCCTGGTACTCTTTATTGGTCGGTGAAGAAGTAATGGAAAACATACCTTCACTTACACCCGGTGCACATACCATGGCACACTGACCCGGCATATGTTCAAATAATTTTCCTCCTTCCGGAGCGTTGACACGGAATGTTTTTACATCCGGTGTCTCCTGACGGATATCTGTGATGATACCAACCTGAGGGATCAGGGTATCCAGCGTGTAATTTTTATGACAGGTACATTCGCTCATTATTTGTCACCTCCCTGTTTTTCAAATGCTTTGATTACTTTTACAATATTTAAGGATGCCGGACATTTTTCCACGCAACGGCCACATCCCACGCAGGAGTACATACCGTTGTTATTTGCCGGATAGTATACCAGTTTGTGCATAAATCTCTGACGGAATCTCTGCATCTGGCTGGTACGGTTATTTCCATGAGCCATCATGGTGAAATCAGAGTACATGCAGGAATCCCAGCAGCGGTATCTCTGTACACCGTGTCCGGTATCATAGTCTTTGATATCGTAACACTGACAGGTCGGACATACGAAGGTACAGGTACCACATGCCAGACATGGTTTATACAGTTCTTCCCATACAGGGGAGTTGAACTTTTCTGTCAGTGCATCTCCGTTCCATCCTTCCAGAGACAGATCGGAATATGGCAGTTTTTCTACGATCGCACGAATAGCGGTTTTTTCTGTTTCCAGTTTTTCTGCATCTGTGCCGTCAGCTTCTGTCAGGAGGCTTTCTACTGCTTTGGTCAGTGCCTCACCCTTGTCAGTCAGGGCTTTCCAGTACAGTTCGCCGTCTACCATCCAGGTAGCCACATCTGCTGCAGGTTCTGCACAGTCGATGCCGAATACTTTACAGAAGCAGGATTCTTCCGGCTCATGACATGCCATGGCAACGATGGTTCCGTGTTCTCTTCTTGCAGCGTAGAAGCTGTCGACAGGATCACTTAAGAATACGTTATCCAGAACTTTCACACCCTGGATATCGCAGGCTTTCATACCAAATACTACAAAATTCTGCTCTTTCAGCGCTTCCGGCTGGATGCTCAGTTTCTTTCCGTCTCTCTGTACAGTATACAGATTTTCACTCTGTGGGAAGAATGCGTCTTTGGGAGATTTTACTGTTTTCAGGGTCTCCAGGGATACTTTTGCATCCGGAGTCCATGCTTTATAATTCACCTGTCCGCTTACTTCTACCGGCAGATATAATTCCTGATTCTCGGCAATACTCTGGAATAATGCCGACAGATTTTCTTTTGCTATCTTATACATACATTATCCCCTTTCTGCTACGATGCTCGGTTCTGCATCGTCAAATGTGAAGTTTGTCAGCGGTCCTTTGGAATCGGTATCTTCTCCTGCCTGATACTCTCCGTACAGTTCATCGATATCTTTGATAAATTTGCGGTTGAACAGATGAAGCGGGATACCCTGTGGACATACTCTGCTGCACTCACCACAGTCTGTACATCTTCCGGCTACATGGAAAGCACGGATGATATGGAACATCTTCTCTTCAAAAGAGTCCACATTTGCTTTCTGGGAACTGTCAAATTTATTGCTGTCAAAAACACATTTTCTGCAGCTGCATGCCGGACATACATTTCTGCAGGCGTTACAACGGATGCATTTGCTCAGCTCACTCTGGAAGAAAGCAAATTTTTCTTCCGGGCTCATAGCTTCGATTCTTCTTACTTCATCAAAACGATCTGCATCTTTGGTGTCCTTGGACTCGCCGATGATCTCGTCATAGATCTGATGTTCTTTGCCTTTACATACATGACATCTTTCCAGCATACCGTCTTTGTAAGCACATGTCTTCTCACCGTAGATAGTCTGGATTGTCAGTGTCTCGGCATCGTCTGTGATCTCGGCACCCTGGATGGACTGAATACCTTTGATTCCCTGTTTTTTGATCTTTTCGATATCCAGTTTTCCTTTACATCCCACACCAACGATGTAGGCTTTGTCTCTGTCTACTCTGTGTTCTTTGATCAGCTGGTTGAAGCTGTATGTATCACACGGTTTCAGACAGACCATGGTTTTTCCTTCCAGTTTGGAAGCTTCGATCATATATTTGCTTAAGTTTGCTCCGCAGAATCCGTTGTATACGAAATCTTTCAGAGATTCTTCTGTCTCAAAGTACGCAGGTTCCGGATTGTAAGGCAGGTCTCCGGCTTTCCAGCCAAGAACCCGGGCTACTGTTCCGTCTGCCAGCAGTTCTTTCGCACGGTTGATTAATTCCTGCATCTTATATCCTCCAATCTAACGTTCTTACCAAGGGAATGGATCTTTTCCACGAACTCGTTCATGGTTGTGGAGAATTTTACACCCTCTGCTGCTGATACCCATTCTACACGGGTACGTCCGTTTTCCACACCGATATAGTCGAGCATGGAGAACAGCAGTGTCATACGTCTTCTTGCGTAATAGTTACCGGTGCTGTAATGGCAGTCTCCTGGATGACATCCACACATGATCACGCCGTCCGCACCTTTTTCGAAGGCACGAAGGATGAACATCGGGTTGACACGGCAGGAACATGGAACACGGATGATCTTTACATCTGCCGGGTAACCAAGACGGCTGCTTCCAGCCAGGTCGGCTCCTGCATAACTGCACCAGTTACAGCAGAACGCTACAATTTTCGGTCTGAATTCTTCTTTTGCTTCTATCGACATATTGCATCTACCTCCGCTATAATCTGTCTGTTAGAGAATCCCTGCAGATCCATCGCTCCGGATGGGCAGGCTACGGTACATGCACCACAACCCTGGCACAGTGCGCTGTTGACCTGAGCCACACGGCGGGTTTCACGGATACCGTGGTCATTAATTTCTTTCTCTTCGTATGTGATTGCTCCGTAAGGGCACACATTTGCACAGGTGGAACATCCGTTACACAGAAGTTCATCCGGTTTTGCGGTACATGGGTTGGTCATCAGTTTGTCTTTTGCCAGCAGTCCGATGGCTTTGACAGCTGCTGCGCCGGCCTGTGCTACAGTTTCCGGGATATCTTTCGGTCCCTGGCATACACCGGACAGGAAGATACCTGCGGTCGGGGACTCTACCGGACGGAGTTTTGCATGTGCTTCTGTCAGGAAGTTGTTGGTATCGATACTTGCTGTCAGCATGGTTGCGATCTTACGAACACCCGGGTTCGGCTCGATGGCAGCTGCCAGAACAACCATATCTGCTTCTTTCAGGATCTGTTTGTTATCTAACAGATCGGATCCCTGTACCAGCAGTTTTCCGTTTGGCTGCGGAATCACTTTTCCTACCTGACCTTTGATATAATTTACTCCATACTGTTCTACGGCTCTGCGGTAGAACTCATCGAAGTTCTTACCAGGAGTACGCACATCAATATAGAAGACAGTTACATTGACATCTGGATATTTATCACGGATCAGCATCGCATGTTTTGCGGTGTACATACAACAGATCTTGGAGCAGTAGCTCTTTCCTCTGTCATCGGAACAACGGCTTCCCACACACTGGATAAATACCATTTCCTTCGGAGGTTTTCCGTCGGATAGACGTTCCAGATGGCCGCTTGTCGGACCTGCTGCGTTCATGATACGTTCCAGTTCCAGAGAGGTGATGACATCTTTGCTCTGGCTGTATGCATACTCATCGTAGTTGTCCAGTTTGATGATATCAAATCCGGTGGCAACGACGATTGCGCCGTATTTTTCTGTTACGATCTCGTCTTTCTGATCGTAGTCGATCGCACCTGCCTGACATACTTTGGAACATACACCACATTTTCCGGTTTTGAACTTGATACAGTGTTCACGGTCGATCACCGGTACGTTCGGGATTGCCTGAGCAAATGGTGTGTAGATCGCGCTTCTGTTGTTCAGACCGCGGTTGAATTCGCTCGGTGCTTTCTTGGATGGACATTTTTCCTGACATACGCCACATCCGGTACATTTGTCCATGTTGACGCTTCTTGCTTTTTTCCGGATATCTACGGTAAAGTCACCAACGAAACCAGAGACTTTTTCTACTTCACTGTATGTATAAATATGAATTTTTTCGTGAGCTGCAGCTTCCACCATCTTTGGTGTCAGGATACATGCAGAACAGTCCAGAGTCGGGAAGGTTTTGTCCAGCTGGGACATTCTTCCGCCGATACTTGGCTCTTTCTCAACGATATCTACTTCATAACCTGCATCTGCAATATCCAAAGCTGTCTGGATACCTGCGATACCGCCACCGATAACCAGTGCACGTTTTGTTACAAGGCTTTCGCCCGGCTGCAATGGTGTGTTCAGGTTTACTTTTGCTACTGCTGCTCTCATCAGGATCACAGCTTTTTTTGTTGCCTCTTCCATATCTTTATGGATCCAGGAACAATGTTCACGGATGTTGGCAATTTCTACCATGTATGGGTTCAGTCCGGCTCTCTCAGCTGCTTTCCGGAATGTTGCCTCATGCATACGTGGGGAACAGGAACAGATTACCAGTCCTGTCAGCTGTTTTTCTTCGATCGCTTTTGCGATCAGGGCCTGTCCGGCTTCGGAACACATATACTGATAGTCTTCTGCATGAACAACACCCGGCTCCATAAGAGCCATCTCTGCTACTCTTTTCACGTCTACCGTTGCTGCGATATTACTTCCGCAATGACAGACAAATACTCCTATTCTCTGCACCAGGGTTACCTCCTATATCTTCTGAATGCACTGACTAACAACTGCTGCGGCAGTTCCGGATCCAGTAACTCCGGAATCTCATCCGGTGTCAGATAATTCTGACCTTTCTGGCGGACTACCAGCTGTCTTGCTGCGTCGATCAGTTTACCCGGTTTTACATCTCTCGGACAACGCTCTACACAGGCAAAGCAGGAGAGACATTTCCACAGTGATTTAGAATTGACCAGTTCTTCGATGTTCTCATTGGCTACATAAGATACGAACTGATGTGGTTTGATATCCATCTCGTTAAAAGACGGGCAGGAAGCAGAACATTTACCGCATTTCATGCATTTCAGGGGATTCACACCACTGATCTCTTTGATCAGTTCTGCCTGTTTTTTCTCGGTACTCATTATTCAGCCACCTCCTTGTCGGATGTCAGTGTCTGCAGAGCTTCCTCTTTTACTCCGAGAGCTTCTGCCAGAAGTTCTGTGAAGTAGTGAACCGGCAGTTTACCGTTTCCGCTCTTGTTCAGGTTGTACAGACACAGTGGACAGGCGGTGATCAGCATCTCTGCACCAAATCCTGCTGCGCTGTCCATGATATTGTTGCACATGTTTTTGGACATGTCTTTTTCTTTCAGAGAAATGTATCCTCCGCAGCATTCGTTCCGGTATGGATACACAACCGGTTCAGCACCGATGGCACGGATGAAATCTTCGATAATGGTTGGATTCTCCGGATTATCAAATGCCATGATCTTGCCCGGACGAAGAAGCAGGCAGCCATAGTAAGCGCCGATTTTCTTTCCGGTTAACGGATTCACTACTTTTTTCTTTAATTCATCAAACCCGATACGGTCACGGAGCACTTCCAGAAAATGGAGCACTTCAGTCTCGCCTTCATATGGCTCTGCCAGTTTCATGTAGTTGTTTGCTCTGGTACGGATATCTTCTACATTCTTCATATCATCATTGACACGTTTGATCACATGATGACAGGCAGAACAAAGAGTTACCAGATCCTGACCTTTTTCTTTGGCCTCATTCAGAGCACGGACGGAAGAAAGTTTTGTGGCAATCTCATCAGAACCAAGTGGATATACACCACCGCAGCACTGCCAGTTGTCGATTTCTTCCAGTTCAAATCCCAGTGCCCTTGCAGATACTCTGGCATATGCATCCAGATCTCTTGCTTTTGTTCTCAGGGTACAACCCGGAAAATAACTGTACTTCATAGTTCCTGTATCCTTTCTTTATGTAAGTTTCCTGCCTGTCGGTCACCGGTTGCAGCCAACAGACATTCGTTACTGTCTGCTTAATCCAGATCGATCTGTGCGATGACTGCTTTCAGCGCATCGGCACTCTTATGTAACTGTTCGATCTCTTTTTTGTTCATACGCATCGGCACTTTACCCTGAATACCGTTTGGTCCAACCAGTGTCAGTGTGCTTAAGCATACATCGTCAATTCCGTATTCTCCATGCATCATGGAAGATACAGTTGTGATGGAATCAGAAGAAGCTGACAGGATAGAGCAGAGTTTGCATACGGAAGCAGATACTGCGTAGAAAGTAGCTCCTTTTCTTTTGATGATCTGTCCGCCGGATTTCTGTACGTATTCGAGCATCGCATCTTTGTCCACTTCTTTTACTTCTTTTCCCATGCTCTTTGCAATATCGTAATATTCATCCAGGCTTACACCGGATACATATGCGCCGGTCCACGGAATAAAGGATGTGTCTCCATGCTCACCAAATACATAGGCATGAATGTTGTTCTGTGCTACATTGAGATGTTCGGAAAGTCCGCAACGAAGACGAGCAGAATCCAGAATAGTTCCGGATCCGATGATCTGATTTTCCGGAAGTCCAGAAATCTTGGTAAATACATAGGTCATGATATCTACAGGATTACTTACAATGATATATAAAGCATGCGGAGCCACTTTTACAATCTCCGGTGTGATAGATTTCAGAATGTTTACATTGGTCTGTGTCAGTTCGATTCTTGTCTGACCAGGTTTACGTGCGATACCGGAGGTGATAATTACGATGTCAGAGTCTTTCGCATCTTCGTATTCACCGGCAATGATGGAGATCGGGTCTCTGAAGCAGGTTCCCTGTGCGATATCCATGACTTCGCCTTCTACTTTTTCTTTGTTAATGTCGATCAGGACGATCTCTGATGCAACATTCTGATTAGATAAGGTATACGCAATTGTGGAACCAACACTTCCGGCTCCGATAACTGTAATTTTGCTGCTCATAGTGTCTCCTTCTTCCTTTCTGTTTGTCTATTTTTTAACAATTGTGGCAAAAAAATATGAAATCTTCGCTTTCTATCAATTAGCTTTTTTGGATTTTCTCATAAAAATATAAGAGTTCACACTTCTCCCTCCGCTAAGATAAGTATCAGCTCGATTCCATTTGGGTATATTATAACGCATTGATAAGATTTTAACAAGTGTTTTTGCAAAATTTTATCAATTTCTTTGTGGGGATTGATTGGAAGTGTCTATGGATGGGGTGGGTGGCTGTGGCTGTCGGCTGGTATGGGGACGCAGGGGGAAGGCACAGGGCAGGGAGCTTGGACGTGGGCAGGGCAACTTTAAGCTAGCCGCTAACTTCGGCTATAATTCACGAGGGTCAGCTGACCCTCGCGAAAGCCTGCGTAAGCGTCGGATCTTAAAGCTTGCCCTAACCGCCCACAAAGTGTCCAAGCCCCCTGCCCTGTGCCTTCCCCCTGCTGAGCATCCAGATGGGCAAACGTCGCGTTCGCTCGTTTTTAGTTTGACCAACAACTGATATATATATATTGATTTAGCAACAGTATTCTCTATTATATTTCAAAAAGGTGACACGTTCGGTTCATCTCCAGCTATCGAGAGTATAGTGCTTACATAATATATTATCTTTCACCTATAACACCGTTTCCACTCAAAATACAGCGTTATTTCTTGCGAAAACCAGCACCAGCCTCCCGGTTCGGGGGTGGGGCAACACTTTGTGGGCGGTTAGAGGCGATTTTGAGATCCGACACCTACGTAGACTTTCGCGAGTGCCAGCTGGCACTCGTGAATGATAGTCGGAGTTGGTGGCTAGCTCAAAACGCCTCTGCCCACGTTGCCCCACCCCCGAACCGGGAGGCTGGTGCGTCCGTCTTACGACAAATCCTCTCTTCTATTTAACCTTACATGAACGTTCTCCAATATCCAACCTTACGCTCATTAATCTCCTTAATAATCTCCGGCTCAACCTTGAAGTTTCTTTCCATATCCATCAATCCATTGATCTCCTGCTGCACATCGCTGACCTGGGTGTAACAGAAGCCGCAGCAATATGGGATTTTCTTGACGGCTGTAGTAATATCATCAAAACGCTTGATAAAATCTTCTTTTGTATTGACTTTATTGCCATATCCCCATCCGGAATCATCGTTGTTGAAAGCGATTCCACCATACTCGCTGATGATGATCGGCTGACCTTTGTACTCGTAGCCGTTTGCCAGAGCAGATTTTCCGCTGTGGTATACTTCTGTGGTCAGAATCTGGTCTTTGTACTCGGTGTAGCGTTTGTACAGAGTATCGCCCACTTCTTCATAATCATGAAGGGTGATAATATCGGAAACGGTGTGTTCCCATCCGTCATTTACAATAACCGGACGCATAGTGTCCAGACTCTTGGTCAGATAGTATACCGCTTCTGTAAAGTGCTGTTCTACTTTTCTTGTTTCAATCTGGCTGACACCCCAGGATTCGTTCATCGGAGTCCAAGTGATAATGCATGGATGGTTGTAGTTCTGTCGGACAATTTCCATCCATTCTTTTGTAAATTCTTCTACCGCATAATCGGTATAGCGATAGGCGGCTGCCATCTCGCTCCATACCAGCATACCTTTCACATCACACCAATATAAGAATCTCTCATCTTCTGTTTTCTGGTGCTTGCGCAGTCCGTTGTATCCAAGTGCATGGATCTTGTCAATATCCTCGACCAATGCTTCTTCACTTGGTGGTGTCAGATGAGAATCCTTCCAGTACCCCTGATCCAGAATCAGTCTCTGATACAGCGGATGACCGTTCAATAAAATGTTTGGTCCATCGATACGGATCTCACGCATTGCGAAATAAGAACCAACCGTATCCACGATCTCCCCTTTGTGAGTAACCGCAAAATCAATATCATACAGATCCGGTTCTGCCGGAGTCCAAACACGGACACCCCATTCCAGTCCCACTGTTCCTTCATAGGCTACATTAATGGTTGTCTCTACATGTTTCTGATTTGCCAGCACACACTGCTTTGCAACCGTTGTTCCTCGAAAACTAACGGTAGCTGTGATCATCAGATCGTCATCCAGATCTTTTTCCGCTGCTGCCACTTCATATTCCAGTTTCAGTGCAGCATTTTGCAGATCCGGTGTCATTTTTACGGATGCCAGGCTGATCTTCGGTACGTATTCACTCCATACCGTTTTCCAGATACCGGTGGTCTGTACATACCAGCATCCAAAGTTTTCGTTGATCCATCGCTGTTTTCCTCTTGGCTGCTGGGTATCAAAAGAGTCTTCTACTTTTACCGTCAGTTCATTTTCTCCGTCATGCACCAGATTGGTAACGTCAAAAGAGCATCTTGCATAGCCGCCTCTGTGGCTTCCTGCATAGGCACCGTTTACCCATACTTTTGTAATAAAATCACTGCCCTCAAAATGCAGGATATAGCGATTGTTCTCCAGTTTTTCGCCATCCACGCTGATCGTCCGATGGTACCAGATAAAATCATGACGGGTTTCATCCTGAATGCCGCTTAACTTTGTCTCATAAGTAAATGGAACATTGATCTTTTTATCACCTTTGAATTCCTGATACCATTTCTTTTTTTCCCCGGCATTTTCATCATCAAAACCAAAATCCCAGGTTCCGTTCAGATTTTCCCAGTCAGTTCGCACAAACTGTGGTCTTGGATAGTCCTTGATGTAACATTTCATTTTTGCTTTCCTCCATAAATGCTTGTAAAATCCCTTTCCGTCCTTTTGACGATTTTCCCATACAAGCTTATTTTCCCAGAAAATACATTTTTTTCATATTACAATACTGTACAATTTTTTCCTTTTTCTTTGTGCAATTTTCCCTTTGTTCAGACAACAACTGTATAAAAACGTCTCGTTTCTATTTTGCAAAAAAAGATGGTACGGAGTTCTCCATACCATCTTTTCTATATTTCTGAAATTTTTTATCTTCCCAGCGCCTTCGCCAGCTTCCGAATATATTCCGGGGTGGTTCCGCAACAGCCGCCTACGATTCCTGCACCGACTTCTACCAGGTGTTTGGTGTGTCTTGCAAAATCATCTGCATTCATATCGTAATGAGCTTCGCCTTTGTCATCGATAAACGGCATGCCTGCGTTTGGTTTCGCGATGATAGGAACAGTTGCCACTTCTTTCATGCTGGCAACTACTGCTTCCAGCTGATCCGGACCTACGGAACAGTTCAGTCCTACGGCAGCCGCTCCCATCTCCTGTAAAGTCAGAACTGCTTCCACGGCATTACCTCCGTACATTGCGCTTCCGTCTGCTTCCAGAGAAAGCGTACAGATCATCGGAAGATCGCAGACTGCCTGTGCTGCATCCAGTGCAACCACCGTCTCATCCACGCTCAACATGGTCTCTGCAGCAAACAGATCCACGCCTGCATCCACCAGGGCTTTCATCTGTTCCTGATATGCCTCATACAGTTCATTATAAGTCAGGGTTCCTCTCGGCTCCATCAGCTGTCCGGTGGTGGTGATATCTCCCGCTACCAGAGCCCGGTTGCCGATTCCGTCTTTACAGATCTTTACCAGCTTTGTGTTCAGTTCGGCTACCCGATCCTGGAGATTAAAGTTTCTCAGGCTGATAGGATTGGCTGCGAATGTAGGAGCATATACGATCTGGCTTCCGGCATCCACATAGGCACGCTGCAGTTCCTGTAAAACTGAAGGATTTTCAAGTACCCACTGCTCAGAAGATATGCCTACCGGCATACCTGCTTTTCTCAGGTTGGAACCGGTGGCTCCGTCCAGAATTACTACCCCTTTTGCTGTCAGTTCATCAAATTGCTGTCTTGTCATTGTTTTCTCCTTCCTCTGTATATCCAAAACACTATTTCAGTATTATCGGCTTTTTTATCTTCCCACGGACTTACAGAGGGAGTGTCCCATTACTGTTTCCGTTCACAGAACTCGATCCGTTCTTTATTCGGTCCTTCGATAATAAAGAAAGCCACGCCTTTTTCCCAGAATGGAAGTTCTTCAATTCCATTCGACAACACTTTATATCCCTGTTCACAAATCCAGGCATAGGCCGCCTGAATATCTGTACAGTCCAAAGCGAAGTGATTGATGGCACCGTCCAGACCGTTGCCGCCTTCGGCATAAGTCTCGATCATCAGGTTTCCAAGCTGCAAAAATGCAACTTTTGCCTGGTTTGCGGGTACCTGGTTCGTGTGCATGGTCTGAAATCCCAGACCTTCGTAAAACCGGATCGTTGTTTCTATATCTGATGTAGGAATTCCGATATGCTGGATTCCTGTTGTCCACTGTGTTACACTCATCCTCTGTATCCTCCGCTTTTTTCTCTGTACTATTATGATGATACCAGGGTTCCAAGTTCAGAAATCTTCCTGCAAGCAAGCTTGCGTCAGATTTCCGAACTTGGAACCTGCCAAAAACATGAGTAAGTAGCCATTTTTCGAAGAAAAATGAGCGGATTACGAATGTTTTTGAGGATTGTGAGAGTACGAAGTACAGAACAATCCGGTATCAAAAGGGTCAAAATACTTTTTGACCCCGACATCATATTACTCAGCGCTGTCCTCTGCTGCTGTGTCTTCTGTTGTAGTGTCTTCACTGTTATCCTGTGAAGAGGTATCTTCTGTACTGTCCTGTGCGTCACTGGATTCTGTATCATCGCTGCTGTCGGCACTCTTGTATACAAAAGATACACTGTCAGTGACTGTGATCTGATCCCATACTTTATCTTTGACTTTAATCTTTTCTTCTTTTACCCAGTCTTCCAGTGTGCTGTCAAACAGATCAGATTTTCTTTCTGAAATAACCGTCTTCTCTTTGTTTTCTGTCGCATCTTCGTCCAGCATCTTATCCAGACGTACCACATAATAACCGTCGTCGCCTTCGATCACACTGTCAGCAACTTCTCCGTCTTTCAGTTCCAGAGCTGCATCCTGTACCGCCTCATCCAGTGTATCATCAGTACTTCCTGCTGTGGTAAATGCCGGTGCTGTCGCACTTAAACTGTCATCTACTTCTTTTGCCAGTGCATCCATATCTGCGTTTGCCACGTCATCGGATGCTTTTACTTTATCAAGTACCTGCTGTGCCAGGTCTTTTTTCTGGGCTTTTTCTTCATCGGTCAGATCAATGGTATTACCGTCATCATCCTTTTCTGTTCCTTCTGTAGAAACTTTTACAATAGTGACTCTTGTCTGATCTTTTTCATTGGCGCTGACCTCGGTATCTACATCTGCAGTCATCGGATCATGCATCTTGCTGCGGATCGTTACCAGTTCCAGATACGTAACAATATCATCTTCAGATACTGCCAGTTTTTTCAGGATCTTTTCATCGTTATCTTTGATAAATTCCGCTGCTGCTTCTTTGATGGCTTTTTCTTCATCATCCGTAATCGTAACGTCATAATCTGCCGCATGTGCTTTCAGTACATACAACTGATTAATTGTCGTCATGACACCATCTTTGGAGCTTTCCCCGACAGTTTTTCCATCGTCTCCTTTCTGATCCCATACATTGGATGCAGAACCGCTGACACCATACTGTGACATCAGCATATTATAATAACTCGTGGTCTGTGCCTGCTGATCTCTTACCATATAACTTGCCAGACCCAATGTTACTTTTTCATCTCCTACAGTTGCTACGGTTTTTGTTCCATCGATTGCTTTTGAGCATCCGGACAGTGTACCTGCTGCAAGAGCAGCTGCCAGAATCCCACATGCTGCGGTTTTATTTAACTTTCTCATGTTTTCCTCCGTTACCCTTTTATGTACTCCGGGAGTACATTTATTCACTAATAGCATTTATTATAGACTATTTCCTCCTATGGGGCAACTTTTTTCCTTTTATTTCAATCTTTTTTCACAAGTGCTCGTTACTGTTCACTACGTTCTCAGTAACACGCTTCGCGATGCACAGAATTTATGCTGACCGCATAAACTCGCGCGATATGTCTCGGGTTTTCTGTGACTTTCACTCACAAAAAACGCCTCGCGGGATATTGCCAGTAAACAGTAACCAAGCGCTCTTCTCTTGTTTTCCTGTTCTCAGAAATTTGCCTGCACTTATACCAGACACTGCATGACCGTCAGTAATTCAGTCGCCTTCTCCTGCATCGGCACTGCTTCCTTTGCCTTTCGGTTTCTCGGACGATACAGAAAATACGGATTTGTTTCGACTTTAAACTGCAGTTCTTCCGGATACTGATTCAGTATCTCCGGTATCTTCGCTGTGTCAATCTTCGCCCGCTCATACATGGTAAGTTTCAGGCTGTCATCAAGCTGCTTAACTTCGGTCAGATAGATCCGGTGAGCCATGGCTTTCAGGCTTGCCACTGCGAGGAGGTTCTGCACCATCTTCGGCGGTTCTCCAAAACGGTCCAGCAGTTCTTCCATCATATCCTCATACTCTTCCCGGTTCTCGATCGCCGCGATCCGTTTGTAAATATCCAGCTTCTGGTATTCATTCGGAATATATTTTTCCGGAATGTACGCATTGATCTGCAGGTCGATCGTCGTCTCGAAGTCTTCCTGTACTTCGATTCCTTTTGCTTCCTGTACGGCTTCATTCAGCATCTTACAGTAGAGATCGTATCCTACCGCTTCCATGTGACCGTGCTGTTCCGCTCCCAGAAGATTGCCCGCACCACGCAGTTCCAGATCACGCATGGCAATCTTGATCCCGCTTCCCAGTTCAGTGAATTCGCGGATCGCATGGAGGCGTTTTTCTGCGATTTCTTTTAACATCTTATTTCTCCGGTACATCAGAAAAGCGTATGCGGTCCGGTTGGAGCGTCCTACCCTTCCTCTCAGCTGATACAACTGAGAAAGTCCCATCTGATCCGCATCATGGATGATCATAGTATTGGCATTGGAGATATCCAGCCCCGTCTCGATGATTGTTGTGGAGACCAGCACATCGATCTCTCCGTTGATAAACCCGTACATGATCTTTTCCAGTTCACGCTCGCTCATCTGTCCGTGGGCAAATGCCACATTCGCCTCCGGAACCAGTTTTCGAATCTGATTGGTGATCTCTTCAATGTTGTTTACACGATTGTATACATAATACACCTGACCACCGCGTGCCAGTTCCCGGCTGATTGCCTCCCGTACCATCTCATCGTTATATTCCATCACATAGGTCTGGATCGGTGTACGGTCCTGTGGAGCTTCTTCCAGAACACTCATATCCCGGATTCCGATCAGACTCATGTGAAGAGTTCGCGGAATCGGTGTCGCCGTCAGGGTCAGGACATCGATATTCTGTTTCATCTGCTTAATCTTTTCTTTGTGGGTAACACCAAAGCGCTGTTCCTCATCGATGATCAGCAGTCCCAGATCTTTAAACTGCACATCTTTGGACAACACCCGGTGCGTACCGATCAGGATATCCACCAGACCTTTTTTCAGATCCCCGATCGTCTTTTTCTGCTGGCTGGCGGTGCGGAACCTGCACAGAAGGTCCACGCGCACCGGAAAATCCTTCATCCGCTGTACAAATGTATTGTAATGCTGCTGTGCAAGGATCGTGGTCGGAACCAGATAAACCACCTGTTTTCCCTCCTGGATCGCCTTAAATGCCACACGGATCGCAATCTCCGTCTTCCCATAGCCCACATCTCCGCAGATCAGCCGATCCATGATCTTCGGGCTCTCCATATCCTGCTTTGCCGCCTCGATCGCCTGCAGCTGATCTTCTGTCTCTTCAAACGGAAACATCTCTTCAAATTCCCGCTGCCATACCGTATCCGGTCCATAGCGGAAACCGGCTTCCTGCTGTCTGGCTGCATACAGTGCCACCAGATCTTTTGCGATATTCTTTACAGCTCCGCGGACCTTCGTCTTGGTCTTCTTCCATTCCTGTCCGCCGAGTTTGTTTAACTTCGGTGTCTTTGCCGCATCAGAACCGGCATATTTTTGCAGGACATCCAGCTGGGTGGCGAGAATATACAGGTTACTTTTTCCTGCATACTCGATCTTGATATAGTCTTTCACCACACCATCCACTTCCATCTTCTCGATGCCGCGGTACACGCCCAGCCCGTGGTTTTCATGAACCACAAAGTCTCCTACGGAAAGCTCCGAAAAGCTCTGGATCTGCTTTCCGCTGTACTGGGATTTTTTCCGTTTTTTCTTCTTTTCTTTGCCGAAAATATCAGTCTCCGAGATCACCACGTATTTGACCATCGGATACTCGAAGCCACGGCTTACCCGTCCCCAGGTGACCTTGATCTGTCCCGGCTGGATCAGTTCTTCCGGATCCTCACTGTAAAAAGCTGACAGTTCCTGATCCTGCAGATCTTTTGCCAGTCTGGCCGCCCTTGTTCGCGAAGGGGATAACAACAGCATCCGGTAACCGGATTTTTTCCAGCGCAACAGATCTTTTACCAGCATCTCAAAACTGTTGTTGTACGGGTTGACCGATTTTACAGTCAGCTGCATCTCCATAGTGAAGTTCCACCCGGTTCCCCGTGGCTCCATCGTGGACAACGACAGTGTATGCATCTGATGAAACCGATGCACTACTTCCTGATGGTTTCGGATCACTTCCATCTGTCCGGGCAGAAGATACCCCTTTTCCAGACGGTGAATCATACTCTCCCGGAATTCTTCTTCTGTTGTCTTTGCATGTTCTGTCAACCGGTTCGGCTCGTCGATCACAACCAGCGTGTTCTCCGGCAGATATTCCAATAACGATTCTGTTTTCTTATAAAAATACCGGACAAAACTTTCTGCTCCGGCAATATGCTCCATCTCTTCTAACTGGTCTTTTAATTCAGCGGCGATCTGGCGTACTCTCGCCCCTTCCTCTGTCTTCATCTCGTCCCGGAACTTCTTCTGACTCTTTTGCGCCTCTTTTTCAATGGCTTTGATGCCCTGTCGGATCGTCTCCTTATCCAGCACCACTTCCGTCGCCGGATAGATCGTGATCTCCTCCAGATTCTCGATCGAGCGCTGGCTTTCCGCATCAAAACTGCGGATGGAATCCACCTCATCTCCCCACAGTTCGATACGCCACGGATTATCCTCGGTCAGAGAAAATACATCCATGATTCCACCACGGATGGAAAACTGTCCCGGAACCTCTACCTGCGCCGCCCATTCATACCCGAGTTCCACCAGATGTCTTTTCATCCGATCCAGGTCAATCTCGCTGTCATTGCGAATCTTTATTACTTTTTCCTTCCACACGGCAAGCGGCACCAGACAGTCCAAGCAGCTGTCGATCGAAGTAACGATCGTCACTTCTTCCCGCTCCAGCAGTGCGCGAAGCACCTGGATCCGTTGTCTGGTAAGAAGATTACCATGGATATCTGCCTGATAAAAGATCAGGTCCCTCGCCGGATAATACAGTACTTCCGGATCATACAGCCGAAAATCCTCATAAAATGCCTTGGCTTTCAGATCATTTTCCGCAACGATCAGTCGAAAAGGAAACTCCCGGAGAAGCCCATTGGTAAAATGAGCTTTCTGGGAGTCCAGGCATCCGGAAACCTGTACGATTCCCGGTTTCTTCAGTTGTCTTATGATCGCATCAAAATCGGCCAGTTCATATAATGGTTGTACGAATGCATCCATCGTTTTCCCTTTCTAGTTAAACTGATTCATCGCCTGATCCACTTCTCCCTGTACCATCAGTTCCACGGCTCCTGCCGCGTGTTTCAGCGCGTCATCCACCAGTCCCCTGTCTTCTTTGGAAAAGTGTCCCAGCACATAATCTGCCAGATCCCAGCCCTTCGGCTTTTCTCCGACTCCAACTTTGATTCTCTGGAAGTTCTGGGTGCCCAGCTGTGCGATAATATTTTTGATCCCGTTATGGCCGCCCGCACTTCCTTTTTTCCGTATCCGGATCTTTCCCGGTTCCAGACTGATATCATCATAGATCACGATCAGTTCTTCTTCCGGATCGATCTTATAATAATCTACCAGGGCTCTCACTGATTCCCCGCTCAGGTTCATGTAGGTCAGCGGTTTCGCCAGGATCACTTTCTGACCCGCGATCACTCCTTTTCCGTACATTGCCTTATGTTGTTTTCCCGAAGAGGGTACGCGATACTCATCCACCAGAAGATCAACCGCGTCAAATCCCACGTTATGGCGGGTATTTTCATACTGTTTTCCCGGATTGCCCAGGCCTACGATCAGATACATAATGATAACTCCTTCATCAGCCGAAGTATACCAGCTCCTGCTCCGGTTTTTCTGCCGCTTCAATCTCTGTTGCGTACAATACCGGACCTCTGCCGTTGTATACTTCCATAAATTCGTCTTTAACTTTTGCAGTTACCGTTACCCAGCTGCCGATCCGCAGTCTCTTGGCTGCCGGATTCTTACAGATATAGCCGATAAACTGGGTATCGTCCGCACAGCAGGTCATCGCCATACGTCCAGGCACGAAAAATCCTGCGTTCAGCTCACGACTTTTCAACACCTGTCCTTTGAAACGGACGGTCTTATCCACATATTTGTCCAGGTTATCCATCATATCCACATACCAGATACCATAATCGATATCTTCGATATCAATGATATCCGCGTTCATATCATACGGCATCTCATCCTGGAAAATATCGTCGATCTCGCCCTCTTCATTTTCAAAGACAACTTCTGCTCTGGAATTGACAACTTTGACACTGCGACGGAAGTTTGCCAGCGGATGTTCATCCTGGCAGCGGTTGAAAATTACCAGGTCCGCGTTTCGGATCATCTCCATGAACAAGGATTTCATATTGTTCATATAGATCTGGAAGGTGCTGGCATCCACGGTTACGATATGCTGTGCCAGATCCCAGTAACGTGGCATATCAGTCTGATAGAACTTATCTACAGACCACAGCGGATTGTACTCTACCAGGACTCTGCCAGGCTGATGTTTTTTATTCAACATCTGCAGGGTATCCGCGTTAAAGTCTTCCGGGTCTTCGATGATCTCAATCACCGTATTCATTTTCTTCAGGCTTTCCTCATCGTACTCCTCTTCTCCCTCTTCACAGAGAATCAGAAGCGTTTTGTCCGGAATCTGAAAATAACTCTGATGAATGGTAAAATCCAGAAACTGGGTTTTGCCACTCTCTAAAAATCCTGTAATTAAATATACGGGAACATCTCTCTTCATCATTACTCATTCACTCCAAAAATTTCAGCAATTTTGTCTTCTGCCATCTTGGAACCGATCACACAGATCTTACCTGTGATCTGTGGAGTACCGGTGCGTACCTCATACTCTTCCGGAACCATATCAAAGTAGATCCACTGTCCGTCTTTTCCGTCCACCATACCTTTGGCACGGAGGATCACACCAAGATCTTCTGCTTCTGACAGAATCTTTAATGCAGCTTCGATCTCTTCTTTTGTATATTTCTTAGCAGTCTCACGACCCCAGCTTGTAAATACTTCATCTGCATGATGATGGTGATGATCGTGACCGCATCCACACTCGCCATCATGGTGATGATGTTCGTGATCGTGGTCATGTCCGCATCCGCACTCATCGTCGTGGTCGTGATGATGATGCTCATGATCGTGGTCATGTCCGCATCCGCACTCGTCATCGTGGTCGTGATGATGATGTTCATGGTCGTGATCATGTCCGCATCCGCACTCATCATCATGGTGATGCTCATGGTCGTGGTGTCCACCGCATACCGGGCAGAAATCTTCATCTTCTTCTCTTCCCTGCTCCATCGCTTCCAGGATCTGTGCACCGTCCAGTTTTTCGATCGGAGTGGTAATGATCACTGCGTCTTTGTTCACTTCACGGATCAGAGCGACTGCTTTTGCTACTTTCTCCTCAGTAGCCTTCGGTGTATCGGTGCGGCTTAAAATAATCGTTCTTGCATACTGTAACTGGTTCTCGAAGAACTCACCGAAGTTTCTCATATACATTTTGCATTTGTTTACATCCGCTACGGTTGTATAGCTGTTCAGGCTGATCTCGCAGTCCACATCCACACCTTTTACCGCTTTGATGACGTCAGAGAGTTTGCCTACACCTGACGGCTCGATGATGATACGATCCGGATGATAGGTTGTGATCACTTCTTTCAGAGAAGTTCCGAAATCACCTACCAGAGAACAGCAGATACATCCGGAGTTCATCTCACGGATCTCGATACCGGAGTCTTTTAAGAATCCTCCGTCAATACCGATCTCTCCAAATTCATTTTCAATCAGCACTACCTGCTCGCCTTTTAAAGCTTCAGAAAGCAGTTTTTTAATCAGTGTTGTTTTTCCGGCTCCTAAAAATCCTGAAATAATGTCAATCTTTGTCATGTTTTTTACCTCCTGAAAAACGCCCAAAAAGGGCTGTTTTCTCTAAAACAGCCCTGAATTTTTGTCTGCATATCCTGTGAGTTCTTTCAACAGTTCCTGTCAAAAGAACTCACAGGATATTCTTACCGAATAGTTACTCCTCTATACTTTTATCACGTTTTGTCCAAAAAGTAAAGCCCCCTTTGCGTTTCGGTTTCATGTAACTAACCGTTCTTTTCATGCAAAAGGAGCTTATTTTTCTGTATGTATTATCCGTGGATCATCAGATGAACGATCTCCCGATCTGTCTCAAGCATACCTTCAGATGCCAGTTTACCAACACAGCGGATCGTATTTTCCACTCCTTTTTTTACGATACCGTCACCACCGATAAACTGCTGTCCGTTCTTATACATAAAGTAACCAAGGATTCCCGCGTCTACAGAGGATGCGATCTTCGCTGCGCAGGATGCTTTCGCTCCGTCGCAGATCATACCTGATACAATGGCAAGACCGTTGACAATGGCATGCTCGCCCTCCTTCTGACCGTCTCCATACAGGTAGGCGATCCCTGCACCACAGCCACATCCGGCTCCTACTGCACCGCAGTATGCGGAAAGTCTGCCGATTCCTTCTTTGATATGGATCGTTGCCAGATTTGAGATCACCAGAGCCCGGTACATCGTCTCTTCCGATACCTGCAGTTCTTTTGCAAAAACCACGATCGGGACAGAAGCTGTGATTCCCTGGTTGCCGCTTCCGGAATTGATCACTACCGGAAGTTCACAGCCATTCATTCTTGCATCGGAACCGGCAGCCGCCATGGCTTTGGCGCGCACCTTGACATCCTGATCGCCGTAAGTGGCCAACAGGACCTTTCCGATATTGGCTCCATAATTACCACAGAGCCCTTCCTCGGCGATCGCCATGTTGTAACGAACCTGACGTTCCAGTACTTCCCGGACATCTGCAAGGTCCACTTCCTTTGCAAATGCAAAGATTTTTTCTATGGTAAGCGTCGATTTGTCTGCCAGTGCGGATTCTTCTTTTCCGGTAATCTCTTTTGCCAGAAGAATCTCCCCGTTTCTGGACACATGCACCAGATTCGTGTGGAAATCGGTGATCCGTACACTCGCTCTATCTTCTCCGTGATATAAAGTAATCTGAATATCAAAGATCAGATCAGAGGATGCCTCACAGACACTGCACGGAACCTCCTTCAGGAAGGTTCCCATTGCTTCGATGTCTTCCTGTTCCACATGGGAGATGACCTCCAGTTCCTTCGCAGCATCTCCTGCCACGATTCCGGCAGCTGCGGCGGCTTCGATTCCACGCAGTCCACCGGTATGTGGAACAACCACGCTTTTTACATTTTTTATAATATTTCGGCTGACCGCAACCTCCACCCGCTCCGGAAGGGCTCCCAGTGTCTTTCTGGCAACAGCTCCCGCATAAGCGATGGCGATAGGCTCGGTACATCCCATCGCCGGCACCAGTTCATCTTTCAGGATCTGGACATAAGTTCGGTAATATTCTTTTGAAAGCATATTTCTATCTGTTCCTCACTCTTTTTATTTTTTCCAGCATGCCACCATATGGCCCGGTGTTCTCTCTTCCAGTTCCGGTTCCTGCTGTCTGCACTGATCGGTCGCATAAGGACAGCGTGTATGGAAACGACAGCCGGACGGAACATGCAACGGACTCGGAAGATCTCCCTCGATGCCGCAGTGTTCCAGACTGAGTGCCCGCTTGGGATCTGCGATCGGAATGGAGGCCAGCAATGCCCGGGTGTATGGGTGGCATGGATTGTCATACACTTCATCGCTTTCTCCGCTCTCCACGATCTTACCAAGGTACATCACACCGATCCTGTCGGAAATATGGCGCACCATGGACAGATCATGTGCCACAAACAGGTAAGTCAGTCCCAGTTCCTGCTGCAGATCTTCCAGCACGTTGACAACCTGTGCCTGGATCGATACGTCCAGTGCGGAGATCGGCTCATCGCAGAGCAGGAATTCTGGATTGACGGATAAGGCTCTTGCGATACCGATACGCTGACGCTGTCCGCCTGAAAACTCATAGGCATATTTTTCCATATCGTCTGCCTTCATACCTACTTTTTCAAGAAGGCTTACGATCCGCTCATCCATCTTTTTTTCCGGAAGATTTTCAAAGACAGCAATCGGTTCAGCCATGATTTCTCTTACATTCTGATGGGGATCCAGCGCAGAATAAGGATCCTGAAAAATAATCTGCATTCTTTTATGATATGCAAGGAGTTCTTTACCTTTTGTCTTTGTGATGTCGTGACCGTCGTAGGTTAAGATTCCATCGGTCGGCTCATACATACGGATCAAAGTACGTCCCAGTGTGGACTTTCCACAGCCGGACTCTCCGACCAGACCGAAGGTTTCTCCTTTTTTGATAGAAAGGTTCACACGGTCCACCGCCCGTACTTCCTGTACCAGTTTTCCGAAGAAATTTTTGACCGGGAAATACTTGGACAGATTCTTCGCTTCCAGAAGATATTGTTCTTTTGTTTCCATATTATTTCTCCTCTTCTTTCTTCTCTTTCTCGTCCAGTTCTTCTTTTGTGAAGATACATCTGGAGGACTGGGTATCGGAATATGCCCGCATGGACGGGATCCCTTTCTTACATTCCTCGCATGCAAACCGACAGCGGGTCACAAATGGACATCCTGCCGGCGGATTCGCCAGAGACGGTGCCATACCAGGGATCGGTTCGAGGCGTTCCCGACATCCGCTCTCACATTTTGGAATCGCATGAAGCAGTGCTCTCGTGTACGGATGGGTCGGATGTTCGAAGATCTCTTCTGTGGTTCCCTCTTCCATGATCAGACCCCCGTACATCACTTCGATCCGTTTCGCCAGAGAAGCTACCACCCCGAGATCGTGGGTGATCAGAATAATATTCATCTGCTCATTTTCATTTAACTGTTTGAGAAGCTGCAGAATCTGTGCCTGGATGGTTACATCCAGTGCGGTTGTCGGTTCATCGGCGATCAGCAGCCGCGGCTGGCAGCACAGTGCCATTGCGATCATGACACGCTGTCTCATACCACCGGAAAATTCATGGGGATACTGACCCATCCGGCTTTCTGCAGACGGGATTCCTACCTTTCCCAGCATATCGATGGCTACTTTTCTTGCTTCTGCCTTGCTCAGGTTCTGATGCCGTCGGAGTACCTCGATCATATGATACCCGATCTTTTTCAGCGGATTCAGGGCAGTCATCGGATCCTGGAAGATCATTGCCATATCTTTTCCACGCATTTTCCGTTTTTCTTTTTCAGACATGGACAGCAGATCCTTCTGCAGCAGTTCCAGATGATCTGCCTGCACATCTGCATTTTCTCCGAGAAGTCCCATGACCGACTTCATGGTTACACTTTTCCCACTTCCGGACTCTCCTACAATAGCCAGAATATCTCCTTCATCCACATGGAGGGAGACACCGCGCACCGCCTGAATCTTCTGTTTGTGACTCTCAAACGTAGTGGTCAGATTGTCTATGGTTAATACTCTGTTTTCTTTCATCTCCACTCCTCCTATTTGCCTGCGTCCATGACACGGGGATCTACATAGATTCGAAGCAGATTGCCCAGTTTGTTGAACGCAAAGATGGTCAGCATGATCAAAAGACCGGGGATGATCGCCATGTAAACGGCATTCTGCAGGTTACTCTGCGCACTCTGCAGTAATTTCCCCCAGGAAGACAGCGGTTCCTGAATACCAATCCCTAAGAAACTCAGGGATGACTCTGTCATGATCGCATTGGAGATACTGGTGGTCGCTGCGATGATGATCGTCGGCAGTACCGAAGGAATCAGATGACGGAGTACCATTTTAAATAACGGCACGCCGGCAAAGTCCGCATAGAGGACGTACTCCCTCTCTTTGACGGACATAACCTCCGCACGCACCAGGCGGGCAATTTCCATCCAAGAGAAGAATCCGATCACGATAATAATGGACACCAGTCCCTGTTTGAAGAAAATACTGATAACTGTAACCAGAATCAGCCACGGAATGGACTGCAGAATGTCAACGATCCGCATCAGGATACCATCTATGATACCGCCAAGATAACCGGCAAGAATCCCAACAGTGACACCGATGGTCACACTCATCAGCATGGCAAGCACGCCGACCAGCAGAGACACACGGCCTCCGTAGATAACACGTGCCAGATAATCACGACCCACTTCATCGGTTCCGAAAATATGGGCACTGCTTGGTGCCTCTAACATATGAGCGACATCGGTTTTATTCGGTTCCAGCGGGAGTACCGGAGCCAGTAAGGATAATATCAGGATCAGTGCAAGGAAGATAATAGAAAATATTGCGATTTTGTCGTGTTTTAATGCCTCCCAGACATTTTCCAGACGTTTTTTTTGAGAATGATTCATTGCCATACGATTACCCCATCTTTCTGATACGCGGATCTGTCACGCAGTATAAAATATCGGACAGCAGGTTTCCCAGGACTACCAGGGTGGAAGACAATATCAAAACGATCATAACAATCGGATAGTCCATACCCTGCACCGCCTTGATAAAATACGGTCCGATACCCGGCCAGCTGAATACGGTTTCCGTGATAACCGCACCTGTTACCAGCGTTGGCAATGCCATACCCAGTTTTGTGATAACCGGAAGCAGTACGTTCTTACAGACATGTTTGAACATGATCTCTGCTTTGGAAGCGCCAAAGGCCTTCTGTACCATAACATAATCCTCGGAGTACTGTGTGATCGTGGAAGAACGCACATAACGCACATTGTCCGGGATAAATGCCAGTGTCAGCACCATATACGGTGTGATAAAATGCAGCAAGAAATCAGACAAAGTATTCACTCCTACCGTATGCATCCCAAGGATCGGAAAGATCCGCAGTTTATAACCGAACAGATAGATAAAGAGCATCGCTACCCAGAAAGTCGGCATCGCGATCCACAGGGAACAAATCCCGTCGATCAGTTTGTCCAACCATTTGTTTTTGTGAGAACCGGCCACCAGACCCAGCACGATTGAGATCACATAGGCCGTCAGATAAGACGGCAGCACCAGCTTGATCGTGTTCGGGATTCTTGTCGCCAGCTCATCGAAAATATTCGTTTTTGTCACGATAGAATAGCCGAAGTTTCCATTCAGGATTCCTTCCAGCCAGCGGATATACTGCACATAGACCGGCTGATCATAGCCGTATTTTTCACGGATCATCTGTACCATCTCCGGAGACATCTTTGGAGTTGTCATGGCATCAATTGCATCATACGGTGCCAGATGAATCAGAGAAAAACACAGGATCGTGATCACGATGATCAGTGGGATCGCAGTAAGAATACGTTTGAAAATATACTTTGCCATACCTTTTTCTCCTTTTGTTTTTCATTCTTAAGCCCAAAAAGCGGAACTCTTCGCCTGTTTCAGAAGAATTCCGCCCTCATTATAAATAGTGTCTAATCTTTGATGATTACTTATTCAGCAATTTTCAGACTGGAAGTATCCTCGAAGGTATATACCGGAACAAGTCCTGCATCTTCCACACCCTGGATTCTGTTGTTTACAACCAGGATTTTGTTGTTGGAAATGATCGGATAGAAAGCACCTGTATCCTGGACAGCTGCCTGCAGTTTTGCATAGGTTTCCTTTCTTGCAGACTCATCCAATTCAGAACGACCTTCCTCAAACAGCTGATCGATGGTATCGTATCCACTGTAGTGCATGTAGTTGTAAGCACCATCATTTTCAAACAGGCTGGAGAAGGTATCCGGGTCAATACCCATGATGTAACCGCCCAGATACATATCGTATTCGTTATCCGGATCCTTCATTGCGTTTGCAATGGCTGTTCCGTCTCCACCGGCAAGTTCTACGGTTACTCCAACTTCCTTCAGCTGTTCCTGAATCAGCAGTGCCTGTGCGGACTGTACGGCATCACTGGAGATGTAACCCAGTTTCAGTTTCAGACCACTCACACCGGCTTCCTCTAACATACTCTTTGCTTTGTCTACATCCTGCTCGTATTTTTCCACACCGTCTTCTGTGTAGAACTGGCTGTTGGTTGGCAGGAAGGTATACGGAATGCTGTAGTATTCGTCAGATTCGAAGGCTGCATCATCCATTGCTTTTCTGTCCATGGCAAACAGCAGGGCTTTACGAACGTTTTCGTCTGTTACACGGTTGCAGTTGATCTGCAGGTAACCGACACGACCCTCTGTGTAAGAATAAGCAGTCAGGTTGCTTGCATCCAGATCCAGTTTTTTCACCTGCTGTGGTGTCATCTGATAAGCATCCACTTCACCGTTCTGCAGAGCCAGGATCGCAGTATCTGCATTTTCGATGATCTGGAATACTATATTTTTAACAGACGGTTCACCTTTGTAGTAGTTTTCGTTTGCTTCAAACTTCAGATATGAGCCTGACTGATACTCTACCAGTTTGTAAGGACCGGTTCCTACGGAGTTCATGTTGTAATCGTTATGCTCGAAATCTGTGACATCTTTGTAGATGTGCTCCGGCATAATGAAAATCTGACTTAACATCTCGATAGCCGTAGGTGTTACGAACGGGAATGTGAAAGATACGGTGTAGTCATCCACTTTTTCCACTTTTACCGTTCCCTGATCGTAAACCAGCTGAGAATAAGCCCAGCCAAGGTTATCCTCCTGTTCCATGGCTTCGTATGTGAATACCACGTCATCTGCGGTAAATGGTTCACCGTCAGACCATTTCACATCATCTCTCAGTTTAAATGTATAGGTCAAATTGTCATCGGATACGCTATAATCTGTAGCCAGGAACCAGTTAATTCCATCGGCATTATTCATATACAGTGGGGAGTAGATCATCTTTACAGTAGATAATCCCCAACGGTCAGATGTTGTAATAACATTGACAGTCTCTGTAGGGTCCCCGGAGATGGCATAGGTAAATGTGCTGTCACCAGAAGTCTCTGTGGTAGCTGTACTGCTGTCGGCAGTGGTTGTGCCTGCTGTACTGTCATCTTCTGCAACCGGATCTTTTCCGCCACAGGCTGTCAGACTTGCTGCAAGCATCGCTGTCAGAGTAAGTACAGATACAAGTTTTTTGAATCTTTTCATTTTACTCTTTCTCCTCCTTATTTGGCCTGATTTTTTAACAATCATACTTTATCATGTTAGCAAAGGAAGGTACATTTGTCAATTCATTTTCGCCATAAACATAGTTTTTTGGTATGTTTCTGATTCGTTCACTGATAATATCCCGCGAGGTGTTTTTGGTATTGTTCTCACAAATCGAAAAAAGCCCGGAAATAACCGGTGATTTTTCCGGTTTCCGGACTTTTCTCAGGTCATCAGCTGCTTTTTTCACAGCTTCTGACTTCACATGCCATCTTCACATTTCTTGTTGTTATATTTTTTACGCCCTGTCCCAGAAGCTCCCGGAACCGTTCCTCATCATTGACGGTCCAGACGGACAGATCAATATCATTTTCACCGGTCACACGGATAAATTCTTCTGTGGCAATCTTTTCATTTACATTCACGGTATGTATTCCGTATTTTCTGCAGGCTCTGCTGATTTTGTATGCCGCCTGTTCAAAAAGAAGATCCTCTTTTTGTTCCTTATAAATATCCGGAAGATATTCCTCGATGTTCCAGAACACTTCCACATCTCTCCAGATACAGGATTCTGTCACCGGAACCGGACGGACACTTCCGGAATAAAGGATCTGCTCTGTCTTCAGTCCGGATATCAGGGCCAGCTGACGAACCGCCACTTCCAGCCCACACTCTTTCAGATCGCAGTTGATCCGCATCCCCGGATATTTTCCCATCATACGGAATACATCGGCAAGACGTACCGCATCTTCATCTGTCTTATCGTGGGACAGAATCAGAATTCCGTTTTCTCCCATCCGCACATCTACTTCCAGTGCATCGGCTCCTGTCTGCATCGCATACGCTACGAATTCCAGACTGTTTTCTTTCGTTCCGTCCGCTCCGGAATGGGCGGTTATCATAGTCTCTCCCATTATTTTTCCCAGTCCTTTTCTTTCAGATTTGTATAGATATAAACTGCTGCAGACACTGAACAGATCAGGAACATGATCACAGACAGTGCTGCGGAACGATTGTAGGACAGATATTTGTTAAACTGATCGTACAGAGCGATACCGAGCATCTTCGGTGAGTTGCCGCCCATCAGGTACGGAGTGGTAAAGGAACCCACATTGGACATAAATACAAACGTGGATGCCACCACCACATCTTTCATGGACAGTGGCAGGATCATGCTGGTGAAGGTTTTCCATCTTCCCGCACCGCTGTCTCTCGATGCCTCAATGATCGAATCCGGGATCGCTCCCAGTCCTGCGGCGATCATCATGGTTGCAAACGGGATGTTAAACCACATATTCATCACGATGATACCACTTGCATGATACATCAGCCCCAGCTTGATGTCCAGTCCGAACAGCAGACCGATCCGGTTGATCAGTCCAGAATCACGGATGATCGTGATCATCGCATACACGGCACACATGGTCGGTACAAATCGCGGAAGCAGATACAGCATGCCGATGGCTCTCGAGATCCGGGATTTGACAAACCGCAGATACAGTGCCAGAAGATACGCCAGCACAATGGCGATCACAACCGTCACGATGACGACAAACAGGGTGTACAGCAGGTTGTTTCTCTGTGCGGTTTCGGTAAAAAAGTAGGTATAGTTTGCTGTGGTAAATGCGCCGGTATCCTCATCCTGAAAACTCTGGATCACTGCGGATACGATCGGATAAGCGACTGTCAGCATTACTACCAGGAATGCCGGCAGCACCATTCCGTACGCTGCCAGCAGTCCTTTTGTCTTATTCTTCATATTTGCTCCTTTGGATCTGACTCTAGTTCAGAGTTCCGATCTCGTTATCCCATTTTTCGTTGAAGTCTGTAGACAGATCTCCGATAGACATGATACGGAAGTTGCTGACATCCAGGCTTTCCACATCTTCATAACCGGTCATATCCAGCTGTGCGGTATCGATCAGCGGAATTGCTGCCATCTGTTTTACCAGAATCTCCTGTGCATCTGTGGTAAGGATGTAGTTCATGAATGCGTAAGCGCCTTCTTCGTTGGAACCGAAGGTCGGGATTGCCAGAGACTGGAGAGAACCGGTCAGAGACGGATCGATCTGTGTGATCTTAATGGTGTCTTTTAAGGTTCCTTCCGCTCTCTGGGACAGTACCATATCTGCCCAGTTCGGACACATATCGATCTCACCCTGGTTCAGCAGGTCCAGAGTACCCTGGTTTTTGCTCGGGTAAACCACAGAACCGCCGGACTGATACATATACGGGTGAATGGATTTCAGGAAGTCAAATCCTTCGGTCCACTGGTCTTCCCAGGAAGGATCGTCAGAGGTAATCGCCTCTTCCGGCATGTAGTTGTATACGGAAGTACGCACGAAAGAATCTCCGGCTCCACCGGTTCCCGGTGCATTGTAGGCGAATCTTCCCGGGTTATCCTTCATCCACTGTACCAGCTCATCCATAGTCTTCGGCGGTGTCGGTACTTTTTCGGAATCGTAAGCCAGAATAACGGTAGTTCCACGATAAGGCTGTACATAATCCGTTGCCAGAGCGCTTTTTGCTTCTACATTTTCAGAATTCGGGATTTTGTTCTTATCCAGTTTTACAAAAGCTTCCTCTCCGATCTGGGAAATCACTTTGGACAGATCATCACCACCCAGATCTACCAGATCATAATCTGTATCCGTCTGTTTTGCTTTGTAAGCGGCTGCCAGCATATCTGTCATGGACTGTGTTCCGGTACCACTCAGCATAAACTGCAGTTCTGCCTGATATTTGTCTGCATATTCGGAATTATTATTAAAATCATCGATCAGTGTCTCAAAAACCTGACGTACATTATCAGAACCACTGGCCCAGATCGTCAGTGTTGATTTTCCATCTGTACTTTCCTGTGTCTGTGCACTGTCTGTACCTGCACCGTCAGAACCTCCCTGTGCACCTGTTCCACATCCTGCCATAGATACCAGCATCATTCCGGCAAGCATCGCTGCCATTACTTTTTTCATTTTCATTTTTTCATTTCTCCTCATTTGCTTTTGTTATGGATTCTTCTATATGATGATGTCAGAAGCAGACATTAGCTGCCCCCGGCTTATTGTCTCACTGTCTTACGCAGCCTGGGAAAATACCGTGTGTTTTCCGATCGTGAGATTTACCAGATCTCCCTCGCGAAGCTGATCACTCAGTTCCCGGTCGACATAACATTTGATGATCTCATTTCCACGCTGTACTGTCAGAACCACATAATGACCGAGCATCATGATCGTGCGGACAACTGCTTCCATCGGACCGTGTCCCTTGTTGACTACGATATCCTCCGGACGGACTGCAATCGTGCTGCCGCCATTCCGGATAAAGTTCATCTCCCCGATGAAGGATGCCACATGAAGGGTTGCCGGGCTGTCGTAGATTTCTCCCGGTGTTCCTACCTGATCAAATTTTCCTTTGTTCATAACCACGATCCGGTGGGACAGTGCCATCGCCTCCTCCTGGTCATGGGTTACGAAAATAACCGTGATACCGAGGTCGCTCTGGATCTTTTTCAGCTCCTCACGCATCTGCTGGCGGATCTTCGCATCCAGTGCGGAAAATGGCTCGTCCAACAGTAACAGAGATGGTTTTAACAACAGGGAGCGGGCAATCGCGATTCGTTGCTGCTGACCACCGGAGAGCTGTCCCGGATATTTCTTCTCAAAACCGCTCATGGAAACCAGTTCCAGCATCTTTTTAATCTCTGCATCTATCTCCTTTTTCGGAACCTTCCGCAGTTTTAAGCCGAATGCCAGATTTTCATAGATGGTCATATGCGGCCAGAGATTATAACTCTGAAACACCATAGCGGTCGGTCTTTTTTCCGGTGGCAGATTCACAATGGACTGTCCGTCCACCAGAATATCCCCGTCAGTCACATCCATGAACCCACCGATGGTTCTTAAGATCGTGGATTTACCACATCCGGAAGGTCCGAGGAAGGTTACGATTTCTCCTTCGTACACTTTCAGATTAATGTGTTCCACACCGTCTCCGTTATCGTATTTTTTTGCCATATCTTTTAATTCCAGTTTTACTTTTCGTTCTTCCATACTAACTTCTTTCTATCCTCCTGGATATTCTTTCACTTTTTACTTCATCTTGAAACCACCGGCAATTGCTTCCGGTCCGATATATTTTCTCATCACAAAGATCAGCAGTGCCGACGGAATGATCAGCAGAATGGCAAATACCGCACCGATCTGGATCGCGGAGCTGTCAAGCACGATTCCGTACATGGCTACCGGCATGGTCTGGATTCTCGCAAGACCTACCAGCATCGTTCCCTGTGCCTCTTCCATGGAACCAAGGAAGGTGTACAGGGTAGCAACTGCGATTCCCGGCATCGCCATCGGCAGTGTCACCTTGAAGAAGGTACGGACCGGACTTGCACCAGCATCCCTCGCAGCTTCCTCCTGCTGCCGGTGTACGTTGCGGAACGCACTCGAGGGCAGCCATACCATAAACATCATGGAGTTGATCATGTGAATGATAATTACTCCGGCATATGTTCCCATCAGTCCGTATTTGTAAAATAAAACGGCGATGGAAGTGTAGATGCCCAGCTTTGGGAATGCATTGGTCAGCAGGAAGGACAGCATAAATACTTTTCTTCCCGGATACTGAAATCTCGCCAGTGAGTACGCCGCCGGAATACAGAAGATCATCGAGATCACAGTCGTCGCAATCGCGATGATAAAGGACTGGATCATCGAAGACACCAGACTCTTCTGTCCGAACACATACCCCCACCACTTAAAGCCCCACTCCTGTGGAAGTACTGACGGCACATTATATTCATTTGCAAACGCTAACATCAGCATATTCAACAGCGGTCCGTAAAAGAATAAGATAAATACGGCCAGCAGGATAAATTCCAGAAACTTCTTCTTTCCAACGGCATGATAAAACCGTCTCGGATTTAACATCTTAAACATCTTTTTCGTTCTCCTTTCCGAAAGACAGAGTATCATGCCCGGGCGGGGTGCTTCTATCGTGGTTTTGTAAAGTTGTGTTAATTTTTTGTAATTCACATACAATTTACAGAACTTTTATTTGGGCATTGCGGACGAACCAAATACGCTCCGCACGCTTTGCTCATTATCACAGCATTCGCTCGCCATGGAACTTGCAGGCAATTATTGATATGCAATGCCAAAAAAGAACCTGCCAGCAGTTCATAATTCTCTGCTGACAGGTTCTGTCATTCTTTTTTATCTTTATTCTTTTTCCTTAATTAAATGCAAACACTGCAACTTCATATGGAGCCAGCGGATATGCCACATGGTATGGCTGTCCGTCACATTCTCCCTTGACCGGTTTGAATACCGGATTGTCCACATGATGCTGTCCGCCGTAAGCCGGGTCTGCACTGCTCAGGATTAATTTACACTGTTTCTTCTGCGGTACACCTACCCAGTAGTCTTTCCGTTCTACCGGAGTAAAGTTGCAGACAAACAGCAGGTTGTTTCTTTTCGTCGGTGACCAGCGGATGAAACTGTAGATGCTTCTATCTGCGTCATCGGCATTGATCCACTGAAAACCATCATAGCCATTGGCATCCGCATACAGTGCCGGATATTTTTTATACATCATCTGCAAATCTCTTACATAATCCTGTAACTGCTGATGTCTTGCCTCACGGAGCAGATACCAGTCAAGCTCTCTCGCCTCACTCCACTCCTGAAACTGTCCGAACTCCTGTCCCATAAAAAGCAGTTTCTTACCCGGATGACCCATCATGAAGGAATATCCGGCTTTCAGATTCTCAAATTTGTCATCGTACTCTCCGGGCATCTTGTTGATCATGGAGCATTTCAGATGGACGACTTCATCATGAGACAGTACCAGAATATACTCCTCGCTGAAGGCATACGTCATGGAGAAGGTCATCTTATTATGGTTGAATTTTCTGAAATACGGATCCAGTTTCATATACTCCAGGAAATCGTGCATCCATCCCATGTTCCACTTAAACGTGAATCCGAGACCGTTCTCTTTTTCCACATCTCCGGTTACTTTCGGCCATGCAGTAGACTCTTCAGCGATCATCATGGTTCCTTTGTTTCTTCCAAGAATCAGAGTATTCAGATGCTTGAAAAATTCAATAGCCTCCAGGTTCTCGTTACCGCCATATTTGTTCGCGATCCACTGTCCGTCTTTCTTTCCATAATCCAGATACAGCATGGACGCCACTGCATCCACACGCAGACCGTCTACATGGAACTCTTCGATCCAGTACAGTGCGTTCGCGATCAGGAAATTCTTGACTTCGTTTTTTCCATAATTAAAGATCTTGGTACCCCAGTCCGGATGCTCTCCCTGACGTGGGTCAGAATGCTCGTAGATACAGGTTCCGTCAAACTCTGCCAGTCCGTGAGCATCTTTCGGAAAATGCGCCGGTACCCAGTCGAGGATGACACCGATCTTATTTTTATGTAAATAATTGACCAGATATTTGAATTCTTTCGGAGATCCGAAACGGGCGGTCGGTGCATAGTAACCGGTAACCTGATAACCCCAGGAGCCGTCAAACGGATGCTCCGCGATGCCCATCAGTTCCACATGAGTATAACCCATACGTTTTACATAATCTGCCAGCTCATGTGCCAGTTCCCGATAGCTGTAGAAGCCGTCCGGATCTCCATCGGAAGCCGGATGCTTTTTCCAGGAACCCGGATGTACTTCATAGATGGAAAGAGCAGCTCTTCTCGGATCCGTCTCTTTTCTCTTTTTCAACCATGCGGCATCGCCCCATTTGAAACCTGTGATATCCGCGATACGTGATGCATTGCCCGGGCGCATCTCAGACCAGCTTGCATAAGGATCTGCTTTGTACAGCAGTCTTCCGTCCATGGCACGGATACAGAATTTATACAGATCTCCCACTTTGGCTCCTGCAACAAAAGTCTCCCAGACACCGATCGGTCCTGTCTTTTTCATCGGATGGCGCTCCGGATCCCAGTCATTAAACTCACCGACAACAGAAACATCCTCTGCGTTCGGTGCCCATACTGCAAAATACGTGCCGCTTTTTCCATTCTGTGTTACCGGATGCGCTCCCAGTTTCTTATAAATATCATAATGCGTTGCCTGACCAAACAAATATTGATCCAGTTCCCCAAACTCCATCTTTGCCATATCCCCGTCTCCTTTTTCTTTTATCTTAACTGTCTTTCCAGTTATTTTTCACACTCATACATGCAACTGTTCCATACTTTCGCAGTTATGAATAAATACCGTACAGGAACTGCCGGACGATCTCATACGTTCTCTGATCCGTCATCACCAGTCCGTGTTCTTCATCCTGCTCTCTTCCCAGCATCATCATATGGGAATCCAGAATCCCCATGAAGCTGACCGCGAACTGCTCCTGACGGCCGCCCATATTTCCCAGACGATCTGCAGAATCCTCGAAGATCCGCACCACAAGCTGGTAATACTTCTGGATCAGCGGATACACCGTACGGAATCCTTCCGATTTTTTTCCGGAATAAAACTGACTCAGCATAAACAGATAAAACTGCCAGTGGCTTCCCGCAAAATCAAAATATGCTCTCGCCACACGATATAACACCTGCGGGACATCCCCCGGTTCTTCCACTGCTTTTTCCAGCATCTCTTCCAGAATACGACTGTTCTCCTCAAGGATCGTTTCCATCAGTCCCTGCTTGCTTCCAAAATAATAATACAACGTCGGTTTTGTAATTCCGGACTGTTCTGCAATCTCCTGCACCCCAACCGCATCATATCCACGGGCACAAAACAGTTCCAGCGCTTTTTCCATGATCAGCTGCCGATTATCCATCTGTCTCAGCCCCTTTCCTTATATTTATCAGCTGTTGATCCGTAATTTTCCAGGGTAATCCCCTGTCTTTTTATATTATACCAATCGGTATATAAGGTGTCAACGCAATCTTCTCTTTCTGATTCTTGCTTTTTTACCAAAAAAAGTAATTATTTTTCATTAATTTTCACAAAATCTTCAGATATGTTTTCCTGTATTTGTGGTACAATAAAATCTGAAATTCTAACAAGGGGGAGTGAACTATGAAATGTCCATCGTGTGGTGCTGAAGTCACCGGTCGTTTTTGCAGCTACTGCGGTGCGCCGCTTCCGGCCGCTTCCAATGACAATACTTCAGTCACAAAAAATACAGATACCGATCGTCTGGTGGATGACTGGCAGTCCTTCGATGATTATGTAAATCGCGACTTATCAAAAACAGTCGCTGATAATGGCAACGGTACCGGTAGTCCTGCTTCCGGTAAAAATGAGACTCCCGCTGCCAGACGTCGGGAAGAGAACAAAAAAAATCCAAACTCCGGTTCCGGCAGATCCAGAAATACTGCCACAAACCAGCATACGATTCATAAAACTACCACACAGAAAACCAAAACCAAGCGAAAAAAAAAGAAAAAAGGAGGCGGACTCCTATCTGCAGCCACTTCTTTAACCACCGGAAGCGTAAAACTGGGAGGCACCCTGTTTTATCTTGTGATCCAGTGGATCTGCGTAGTCCTGATGGCTTTGTCCACCCTTCGTATGGCACAGAACTTCTGGGCCAACCGGGTGACCCTTGGCTCCATCGCCGGCGTAGTCCAGGAAAAGAATTATGCCCAGGGAATCTATCTGATTGGGGCACTGATCTGTGTGGGCTTTGGTTGTATCCAGGCACTGTGGATCGCCAGCAGAAAACGTATGCCGGATCACGGCAAGATCCGCCAGGTAGATATGGGACGGGGGCTGTTCGGTTTCGTTGTTCTGGTTCTTCTGGCATTTGTATCCACTTATGCCTATCCCATCCTTCCCGCCAACCCGGCTCCGCTGGAAGGAGCCAAATTGTTCTTCCATATCGTAGATGATCTGGGCAAATCCTTTTTGTTCATGAATGTGATCGGAGCAGTTTTGTGTGTGGTGCGTAAGATGGGGACACGGTAGTCGCCAGGGTACCATGCAGACACAGACTTTGGCTCGTTGCTCGCGTAACTTAAAAAGCAGAGGAAATCGTTCTTCATGAACAGATTTCCTCTGCTTTTTTTCACATATTCAGGCAAAACAATTCGTTTTTATCTTGGCCAGCGATCTTCTTTACCTGGAAGTTCCGGGAAACTGTTATGTGGTTCTGCCTGATACCAGTATGCCACACTTGCCACATCATCCTGTCTCTCGAAGAATCCTCTGTAGCCTACACCAATCTGCTGGATCGTCACTTTCAGATCCTCATCAAAACAGATCGGATCCTGAATATGCCAGCGGTAAAAACCTCTCATCGGCATACAGTCATCGTTGTGATAGAAATTGTGAATCAACTCATCGTGAGAAGAATAATATGGATATCCCAGATAAGGTGTGCAATAATTCTGTTCCACCGTCTTACCATCTACCTGTTTCGCAAAGCTCCAGGAACCACCGAAATAATCTTCTGTTCCCGTTCCGCAAATAGTTGGATATTCCTCATCTCCGTCAATATAGAATTTAACTTCGCCTTCACCCCACCAGTAACGTTCCAGTGTTGTCAGTGCCATATAAGTACCTACATAGTGACCCTTTCCTTTGACATTATCAAGGATTACATAATCTTTCTTCAGCTGGGTGATCTTTTCTCTTCTCCACTGTGCATGGAAGTAAGCGATATCCTCCGGCAGTCCTTCATCATACAGGCAGTAATCCACCTGATAGAAGAATGCAGGAATTGGATTGGCATGCTGATTTTCCAGAGTGATTCTTGCTTTTTTTCTGAAAGGCATCTGGAAATAACAATTCAATCCTCTGCTTGGCACTACTGCGATCGGCATAGAATTTACATTACATTCTCTACCAAAACCACAACAGAAAAAGTCTCCCAGCGGACTTTCTACAGACGGTTCCTCTTCATCATCCCAGTACATACGAAGAACCAGATCTCTCAATACAAAGCAATCTGCGTCTGTGGTTTTTGCATCCACGGTAATCCAGATATGGTTGATCGCACCAGGTCCTTCAATCTCTGCCAGTGTTACTGTCTGACCACTTGCGATATCTCTAAGACACGGGCTTCCTTTTCTGGAAGGTCCGAGATCACTGGCTGCCATACCGCCTTTTCCTTTTTCTCCTCTTGGATTTTCCGCATTGATCGCACGGCTTTTTCTGTGTTTCGCCAATGCAAGATTACTTAAAGTTCCACCAAATTCGTTATACATTCTCATGTCCTCCTTCTAGTCTCCGAATAGCATCAGGCTTTTATTCCTTTTGCCATTATATCATCCATAACCTCTTTTTAAAAGACTCTAAAAAAAATATTTCTTTCTGATTCCTCTATCCACGGAAGATATTTGACCGGATAACAACCTGTGATCTATGTATATAGCAATCGCCAAGGTCTCATGCAGGCATGGACTTTGGCTCGTTGTTTGCGTAAATACAATAGCCGGGCAAAACTCACCCGGCCATGTTACTTTTATTCTGATACTTTATACAGTTTTATCGAAAAATCATCTGCGCAAAGTCCGCAAAGCACGGTCTCCACACATTCCAATCATGTCCGCCCGGATAGATTTTCCTGATTTCATGGACACCTTTCTCCTGGATGATTGCATCCTCTTCCAGAAATCTGGAAAGGAAACAGTCATTATCTCCGATACATCGGAAAAAGGTATGAAAATAGTTATTAAAGTCCGGATCGTCCATCGCCTTCAGATGAATCTGCTCATAAGGTTTTCTTCCGACCGCATCCCGGTCCGGATTGCCTTCGATGTTTTCTCTTATAAAACCTGAGAAGATGCCGACTTCGCTGAACAGGTCAGGATGGTCGCATATCGTCCGGGTTGTCTGTACAGAACCCATGGACAAGCCTGCCATACCTCTCTTTTCCTTACAACCGCCAAACTGATATTTTTTCTCTGCCATCGGAATAATTTCCTCTACCAGCATCCGTTCCAGCAAAACATGGTTTAATCGTTCTTCTGAGCCGACCTTTTCCTGTACCATGCCGTCACTCATCACAAGTGCAAAAGGTTTTATTTTTCCCATTTCGATCAGGTTATCCAGTATGATATTGGCTTTTCCGGTTGTTGTCCAGGAAATCTCACTCTCACCGAATCCATGCTGCAGATACAGAACCGGAAGACCTGCAGATGGTACGCATGGTGGAAGATAAACGATGAATCGTTCCCAGTTATTGGAAATCTCAGACTTATAGAATTCATGTGTCAGCGTTCCATGCGGGATGTCACGAATCTCAGCCAGCTTCTTTTCATCCGGCAGTTCAATATAATTGTATAAACGGCCATATCCATGTCCGATCGGCAGATCCGGATGCAGAACCTCCTGTCCGTCCACACAGATCTGCACATAATTCACAGTTGTGGAAAACGGAAGTTCCAGAATCCACTTTTCTCCGTCTTTTGCAAATGAATAGGTCTTATCATCCCACTTTAAAGAAAGCTCTTTTGCATTTTCACAGTCCAGCTGCAAAAAATTCTTTCCGTCTTTCCGGAAAAGTATGCTATTTTGTTCCATAAGTGCCTCCTTACTCTCCATTTTTCTTTACATCATCAGAATTTCATCTGTTTGCATGTTCTGACGCCATTGACGTAGATATCGTTTGCCAGCTCTGTGACAAGCCGCATATCCTGCCAAGTTTCACACTTTTCTCCCATAAAAGTAATGTTATCAAAGTGAATATCATGGACACGCACTTCTTCTGTCGGTGTCTGGAATCCACGGATCGTAGAAACGGGGATATCTCCGTTTAACACCTGAATGTTGTCAAAATAGATATCATGGATCTCTCCTTTTGCCATCTGCTCTGTATATCTGCAAAGCAGAACCTTGATATCAAACAGTTTCTGTTCCGCCTGTTCTACTCTGATATTTTTATAGTGGATATCATGAATGTGACCTCCATCTGCCTGGTGGATAGAAAGTGCGGCACCGCCCATATTTCCTTCGTACTGGCAGTGGATGATATCACAGTCTTCGAATACCAGATCATGAATCTCACTCTGGAGAGCATAACCAAGCTCTATGGCATTACCAGGTTCTGCATTCCAGATTACGTTATTGTGAACGCGTACTTTTGTCACATCCCTTACTGTTGAAGGATCCTTAAACAGCCCCTGGGATTTGATGCAGATACTGTCATCTGTGGAACGGACAAAGCAGTTTTTCACCTCCACATCCTGGCTGCTGGTGATATCAATTCCGTCTCCAGTTACGATTCTTGACATAATATTCATATCATCAATAACAACATGATCACAGGCTGCCGGAACCACATGCCAGGATGGTCCGTCTACTGCAGTAAATCCTTTTAAGAGAACATTCTTACACCATTTGATATAAATAAAGAAACGATATGCATTGCTGTCCGGCAGATGCCAGCAGGCTCCGTTGACAATTCCGTTTCCCACGATGGAAATATTTTCACTATGTTCTGCATAGATACATCCGGAAACAACAGCACCTTCCTCGATATAGACCGTATCATTTGATTTCAGGGTAAGAACTCCTACATTGTATGCCTTACCTTTTTCAAAACAAATAGTGGTATTTTCCGGTTTTTCGATTCTGCGAGAACAAAATACAAACAGGGCGTCATGAAGACCACCGTCTGTCTCTACTGTGAATTTTCTCGGTTCATCGAGATGAATATGAACGGTCTCTCCTTTTACGGAAGGTTCTATTCCGAAACTGGTGGGCCGGATGGCCAGTTCTTTAAACGGTGTATGGATGGAAATTTCCAGATCATATGCCTCATTGTCTACTACTACCACATAATCGAATGAATCTGTATGGTATACCACACGTTCTGTTCCGTTGCAGATCACACTGTATTTTTCTGATTTTTCCAGTTCGTCTACAGAATTCAGGGTAAATCTCGGTTCCTCAATGGGATCCGGATTGGGATAATAAATCAAATCCTTTTCAAAGTCTTTCATCGGTCTCTTCCTTCTCCTTATACTTAAATATATAGCTCACTGCTTCCCCATTCATGGTCGCTGCTGTTTCCTACACTGATTCGAAGCTTCATTCCGCAGCTGACGATTTTCATATTTTTATCATAATAAGAAAACTCTTTCGGGTCAATATAGAAATCCACATTCTTCTTTTCTCCCGGATCCAGAAAGACTTTCTGAAAGCGGACAAGTTCTTTCTGCGGACGCACCACAGATGCATGCAATGTTTCGTAGTAGCACTGAACGACCTCTGCCCCCGCAACATTACCTGTGTTACTTACCTTACAATGCACATGAACTCTTTTGTCCTGTCCCATCCGGACTTCAACATCCGAAATATCAAACTTTGTATAGGATAATCCAAACCCAAAGGGATATAATGGTGTATTGGGGATATCCATATATCTGCTGGTGAAACGGTTCTCCAGGTTATCCGCAGTAAGTACATGTCCGGTTTTTATATCCCAGTAACTTATCGGCACCTGTCCCACACACCATGGAATACTTACAGCCAGTTTTCCCGAAGGATTGGTTATGCCATACACAAGATCTGTGATCGCTTCCGCTCCCATGGTTCCCGGTCTCCATGCCATGATGACGGCTTTGGACTTTTCTGAGATTCTCCGCAGATCCAACGGTCTTCCTGAGATGACCACTGTCACGATATTATCCGTGCGTTTTGCTATTTTTTCAAAAAGCATCTGCTGCTCTTCCGGTAAAGTCAGAAATGCTCTGCTGGCAGCCTCTCCGGACTGAGATTCATGTTCCCCAAGTACACATACAACGGTATCTTCCCGGGTTATCGTTTCTAGCCACTGCTCATCTATTTCTTCATCCGAATCATCCTGTTCCACCTGCCAGATCTTGCATTCTTCCTCAGAAAGCATTCTACAGCCCGGAATACATTCCGCATTCATCTTCTTATCTTGAAGAATAGCTTCGATCGTTTCAACAGGTTCATGCTCACCAAAGATTGCCCAGCGGCTCAGGAATTCCTTGGATGTCACATAAGGTCCTGCCCAGATGACTTTCTGTTTCTGACACAAGGGCAGTATTTCTTCATTTTTCAAAAGGACGCAGCTTTCGCTGGCCATCTGATATGCTTTTGTCCGGTTATACAGGGTCAGTTTTCCACTCTTTCCAAGACCTGCAAAGGGATTTTCAAAAAGTCCCAGCTGATTTTTCATCATCAGAACCCGGAATGCGCTTTCGTCGATAAAGGATTCCGGAATCTGTCCGTTCTTCACCAGTTCTTCCAGTCGGAACATATAAGCAGGGCTCATCATATCGATATCCACTCCGGCTTCTATAGCCTGAACCGCCGCTTCGTCCATATCGGCTGCCACACCCTGTTCTTCCAGCTGTCCGATGGAACCCCAGTCTGAGATCACTGTACCATCAAATCCTTCTTTATCCCGCAGAAGGTCTCTGAGAAGTTCCTTATTCCCACTGATCGGTTTTCGGTCTATGGCATTAAAAGCGGTCATAACCATAGCTGGTTTTGCCTTCAGGGCCATGCGGAAAGGTTTTACATACTGTTCCAGGAATGTCCGTTGGGATATTTCAACATCGTTATATTCCCGGCCTGCATTCACTGCTCCGTAACCTGCAAAATGTTTCAGACATGCTGCGATTCCTTCATCGTTTTTCTGCTGATAGCCATCTACCATGGCTTCTCCCATGACTCCGTTCACATATGGGTCTTCACCAAAAGACTCCAGCATCCTGCCCCACCGGGGATCCCTTGAAACATCGATCATCGGAGAAAAGGTTGCCTTAAGTCCTTCAGAAGATGCCTCAGAGGCAGCTATCGATGCTGCCTCTGACACCAGTTCCGGATGAAAGGAACATGCCTGCCCCAGTGGAATCGGGAAAATCGTCCGGCATCCATGGATCACATCTGCCATAAAGAGTAGAGGGATATGATGGGGATGCTGTTCCATATATTTGCTCTGAATATCACATATTTTTTCTTTACCGATCACTCCCAGTACGGAGCCTGCATACTGAATGACCCATTCCGGCGGTAATTGTTCGCCGACAACTCCGGTAAGCACTGCCTCTTTGTCAAAATATACACCGGTAAGCTGTACCATCTGTCCTATTTTTTCCTGCAAAGACATTTCTGACAGCAATTGCTGCAATTTATGTATTTCCATGATTACTCCTTATGTTTGATCTGTTGTAACTGTAAAGGTACTGAACAGTTACCATCTTTTTTTATTTCTTTCCACTACAGTGTTTCGTAAATAACTGTATTATTCACGCAGGATACGGATTCGAGTGCGCAGGTCCAAAACGCAGACGTAGCAGTCTGCGCTAAGGCTTTTAGCCCTGCACGGTCAGATTACTTTTTAATCAAAATAAATTGTCTTACCGCTCTTTGCTGACTCATAGATTGCTTCCA
>OLRX01000274.1_pt1 | contig 49589 bp, 60 predicted proteins | sample 1672991 | NCBI WGS metagenome assembly OLRX01 (sample SAMEA3136744, study PRJEB25190) | human gut metagenome | biome: human gut; feature: human-associated habitat; material: faeces | place: Austria | collected 2013
GTCACTTGAAGGTATAGGGAAGGAGGATGTGAATGAGGATGAGACATTGGATTTGTGCGGCAGCGCTGTCAGGCGGTCTTTTGATGGGCGGTATGGCGGCATTTTCAGCCTACGCCACCAGTGTGGAGATAGAGGATGCCAAGAAACAGGTATCTGCTTTGGAAGAGGAAAAGAAGAAGGTGGAGAGTACCCTGAACCAGCTGGAGGGATTAAAGGCAGATACGGCAGCTTATGTGAAGAAGCTGGACGGCAGTCTGTCTTCTCTGGCAGAGGAGCTGGAACAGCTGGGAAACCGGATTACCCTTAAGGAAGAGGAGATAGACCAGGCCCAGATACAGTTAGAGGAGGCCAGACGCGAGGAGGAACACCAGTATGACAGCATGAAGCTGCGCATCAAGTACATGTATGAGAACGGCCAGAACAATCTGCTGGATATGGTTATGGAGTCCGGCAGCATATCGGAGCTGTTAAACCGCGCGGAATACGTGAGCCAGATTGCGGAATATGACAGGAAGATGCTGACTGCCTATGCTTCTGCAAAGGAGCAGGTGGCTGTCAGGGAACAGAACCTGGAGAAGGAACATGGAGAGCTTTTAGTGCTTCAGGAGTCCACCCAGGCCAAACAGGCTTCCATGCAGCAGCTGATGGATTCCAAGCAGAAGGAGCTGGATTCCTATAATTCCAAGATTGCCATGGCCCAGGATGAGCTGGACCAGTACAATGCAGACATCAAAGCCCAGGAAGATCAGATGAAGCGAATCGAGGCCGAGATGAAGCGGAGGGAAGAGGAGGCCAGAAAAAAGGCGGAAGCAGCCGGTAAGACGTATACCGTATCGAATTTAGGGAATATTAGTTTTAAGTGGCCCTGTCCGTCAAGCAGCAGGATTACCTCTAATTTTGGAGACAGGGAGTCTCCCACAGAAGGGGCATCCAGCAACCATAAGGGAATTGATATCAGTGCCAGCACAGGGGCGGATATCATTGCTGCGGCTGATGGCGAGGTGGTGATATCTACATACAGCTATTCGGCGGGCAATTATATTATGATTGACCACGGAGGCGGGGTGAGCACGGTCTACATGCACAGCTCCAAGCTGCTGGTGGGCGTGGGGGAAAAGGTGACAAAAGGCCAGGTGATTGCAAAGGTAGGTTCCACCGGTTATTCCACCGGTTCCCACCTGCATTTTGGAATCCGCTCAGGGGGGACCTATGTGAATCCCCGAAGTTATGTAAGCCCGTGACCCATCATAGGATAGAAGGAACGGACAGATAGGAGACGTAAATTGGAAAATCGTGAATTTGACAGACAGGAACATAATATGGGCGGACAGCCGGATGGTCCCTTCAGGGACAACGGACCGGGACCCCAGGACGGGAACCGGAACAGCTCAGGAAAGAACCGGTTCTGGGCCGGGGCTCTGGTGGGAGCCCTTGTAACCGCCTTTGTGGGATTGATTGTGGTGGGCATGTCGGCCGGTATCTATATCTTCGGCAAACGGGTTATGAGCCGTCAGCCCAGCGTGGCCATCGAGGGCAAGGGACCGGGAATCACAGACGGAAGCAGCCATGAAGGCGGAGTGGACTTTGACCGGGTTACGGCCAAGATGTCCATGATTCAGCAAATTATAGATCTTCACTTTCTGTACGACGAGGACGCCGGCAATGTGGAGGATTTTATTTACAGAGGAATGCTGGCTGGCCTGGATGACCCTTATTCCACGTATTATACGGAGGAGGATTTCCGTTCCATCAATGACAGCACAAAAGGAACCTACTCCGGTATCGGAGCCATGTTAAGCCAGAACAGAACCACGGGATTATGTACCATCGTGAAGGTGTTCGAGGGTTCCCCGGCCCTGGAGGCAGGGATGCAGCCCGGGGACATTATATATAAGGTGGGCGATACCCTGGTGGCTTCCGAAAGTCTGGATGTGCTGGTGAACAATTACATCAAGGGCAAAGAAGGCACGGATGTGGCTATCACGGTGTACAGGGCAGACAAAGATGAGTATGTGGATATGTCCGTTACGCGGCGCAAAATCGAAGTGCCCACCGTGGAATACAGCATGCTGGACGATAAAATCGGCCGGATTGCAGTCTCGGAATTTGATGTGATTACAGTGGAGCAGTTTGAGCAGGCAGTGGATGAGCTGCAGAAGGACGGTATGGAGGGGTTGATTATCGACCTGCGGAGCAATCCGGGCGGAGTCCTGGACAGCGCTGTTAAGATGGTGGATTATATTCTCCCCGATGATTTGGACCAGTATGAAAAGGGCAAGGGAAAAACCCTGATTGTTTACACGGCCGACAAGAATGAAAAGGGCGATGTATTTACCGCCTCAGACGGTCATGAGCTGAAAATACCCATTGCTATTCTGGTCAATGGGGACTCAGCCAGCGCTTCCGAGGTGTTTACAGGCGCCCTGAAGGATTATGACTGGGCCACCGTGGTGGGAACCACCAGCTACGGAAAGGGAATTGTACAGAACCTGATACCTCTGGGAGACGGTTCCGCCATCAAGATTACCACAGCCCATTACTACACGCCCAGCGGTTTTGACCTGCATGGAAAGGGAATAGAACCGGATGTGGAAGTGGAACTGGAAGAGAAGCTTAAAACCCAGGCCGTGGTGAAGCCTGAGGAAGACAACCAGCTTCAGAAGGCAGTCCAGGTGTTGAAGGAAAATAAATAAGCAGTGTGAAAGAAGGCTCCGGTCATGGCATCCATGACCGGGGCTTTCGTACTGTCCGGGCCGCTGTCTTATCCGCATTATCTTGACGGTCAGGGCGGATATGCATGTGAGCAGGCATGGGGAAGGAACGGCCCATACGGAATGGACGGACCATACGGGCTGCGGCTGTCAGGTCTGTCTCTTTTCCGGGTGTTGGTATGCTCCACGATCATGCTGCCTGTCCACCCGATAAACGATCAAAGGGTATACCGCTGGGACAAATATACCTGATATATCCACGAATCTATTCAAAGGCGCCCTTCTGCCGGAAGCAGTATGGTATAAGTATGGTATAAATATGACATAAGTATGGCATAAGTATGGTATACAGCAGCAGAATTTTACCGGGATTTTATCCGGGACTTTGGTCCTAAAAATTCAATTGATAAAAAGAACAGATGTTCTCACTTGCGCCTATACTTTTCAAGACGTATATGTTATAATTTTTAATAACCGTTCCAACAAGTGTTTATCAACAAGATAAACTGGAATTGACTGAGCAATCCGGCGGAATAAAAAATATGAATTGGAGTGGAATAAGTTATGAAATATAGTAAGACAATAATTTTAAAGAATGGTGTGGAATGCTGGTTGAGAAACGGCATAGAAAGTGATGGACAGGCTGTATGGGATTGCTTTAATTTGACCCATGGACAAACCGATTATTTACTATCCTATCCAGATGAAAATAGTTTCGACGTGATGCAGGAAAGTCAATTTCTGAAAGAAAAATCCGAAAGTTCAAATGAGATTGAGATAGTTGCCGTAGTCGGGAATGTAGTTGTTGGAACTGCTGGAATTGAAGCAATAGGCACAAAATATAAGGTAAGGCATCGTGCCGAATTTGGTATTAGCGTCGCTAAAGATTTTTGGGGACTTGGGATTGGACAGGCACTAATGGCAGCGTGTATTGAATGTGCAAGGGCGGCGGGGTATATTCAGCTGGAGCTGAACGTGGTTGCTGAAAATGAAAGGGCATTATCCATGTATGAGAAAGCAGGGTTTGTTAAATATGGCAGAAATCCGAAAGGCTTTAATTCCCGCGTGACAGGATTTCAAGAAGTTATTTATATGAGGTTGGAATTATAAGAAACCTACAAGTTCCGGTTTTTCGGACAGTTGAACGGATTGGCAGGTTTATTGGTATATATTTTAAACAAGTTAGAACATTATTTAAAGAAATAAAAGTTTTGATGAAGTTGATACCTACAGAAACACCAAAAGTATTACTATAATGCATTGATGTGCTAAAAGGAGATTTTCATGGATCATTTTGAATTAGTATCAGAATATGCACCTACCGGCGACCAGCCTCAGGCTATTGCCGAGCTGGTCAAAGGCTTTCAGGAAGGAAATCAGTTTGAAACATTGCTTGGCGTAACTGGCTCCGGTAAAACCTTCACCATGGCCAATGTCATACAGGCCCTGAACAAGCCAACACTGATTATCGCCCATAACAAGACGTTAGCCGCCCAGCTCTACAGCGAATTTAAAGAATTTTTCCCCAACAATGCGGTGGAGTACTTTGTGTCCTACTACGAAAAACAAAACAAACCACTACTGATTGATTATGATTGGTGATAAATATACTATATATTGTGTGCTGCGTGGAGCGTATGGACGAGATAATGCCATATGGGCAGTATGGATTGGTGACCTTCATTCGTAAAGGAGCGGTTCGAAGTTACTCAATACGTAGTGGAGAAGTAAGTTGAATATACCAGAAATTAAGTATTATCATAACAGAATAAATTGTTGATTTGAAAAAGATGTTTCCACATGTGGAGATGTCTTTTTATTTTATTCAAAGAAAAGGAGATGCACATACGATGCGGATATAAAGATAGGTTGTATTAAGTAGTGACATAATAAAGAAATATTTAGAAATGCCCTTGAATGGATGAAGACTCATATTTTAGAGTTATTATAGCAGATATTCTATTTCAGAAAGCGAGCAGAGAATTTGATACTTATGTTTTATTTTATTAAAAGAAAGGAGATATACCGATGAGAGAGGGTATGGCTAATGTGATTTTTAAGAGTGCGGCCCATAGGGACTTTTTTGAAAGATATTTGTCTCAATGCAGGTACCAAGATGCCTACCATGCCGCATTAATCTATTGTCTGGGAATCAGCGAGGATACAAGACGTAATGCAGCCAGGATTTATGATTTTAAATCTGGTTGCGTTAAAACAGAATGCCTGCATGAGGGGTGGCAGACTTCTGGCAGCCAGCACATTATAAGAATGGCATATAATCTCTACTGCAACGGTACTCCCAGCGTATCTGATTGTGAGAACTCAGACGATCAGTTATCTGAATGCAGAAAATATACGGTCGAAGATTTATTTTGTTGTGGCTATGCACCGTATTTTTGGCAGGCAGTGAAACTCAGATATCCGGAGTATTGTGGCTGTGCATGATGTGTTGCAGATTCTATAGAGAACAAAAGGAGAATATCATGAACAAAATAATAGCGATAGCAAATCAAAAAGGTGGAGTCGGCAAAACGACTACATGCGTAAATTTAGGCATTGGATTGGTGAGAAAGGGGAAAAAGGTTCTTTTAATCGATGCAGATGCACAGGGAAATTTGGCAGCCTGTTTAGGAATTGGTGAGCCGGACAACCTGGAGGTAACACTGGTAAATATTTTGGCGAAGGTGGTGAATGATGAACCTCTGGATGTGACAGAGGGAATTCTTCACCACGAGGAGGGTGTGGATTTTCTTCCTGCAAATATAGAACTTGCCGGACTTGAAACAACGCTGGTGAACGTTATGAGCAGGGAGACGGTCCTTCGTCAGTATGTAGACGAGATAAAGGACCGATATGATTACATATTGATTGACTGCATGCCATCTTTAGGAATGATGACAATTAATTCTCTTGTTGCGGCCGGCAGTGTTCTGATACCGGTAGAAGCGGCCTATCTGCCTACAAAGGGGTTACAGCAGCTTATAAAAACGATTGGCCGGGTCCACCGGCAGCTGAACCCGGAACTTGGAATTGAAGGAATATTGCTGACAAAGGTAGACCGACGGACCAACTTTGCAAGAGATATTTCAGACAAGCTGAGAATGGCATATGGCGGTCAAATTCATATCTTTGAAAACTGTATTCCATTGTCGGTAAGAGCAGTAGAGACAAGTGCGGAAGGGAAAAGTATTTTTTTGCATGATCCAAAGGGGATTGTTGCTGATGGATATGCAGCTCTGACGGAGGAGGTGCTTGCTTATGGGAAGCCGCAGTGCGAATAAGGTGAAATTCACCTCTTATAATGACTTGTTTGGTAACGAATCAATAGAACAAAGCGCTGAAGGCCAGGTCATACATCTATCTCTTGATATCCTTCATTCCTTCAAAAATCATCCGTTTCGCGTCCTTGATGATGAAAAGATGATGGAAACCGTTGATAGTGTGAGAAAATACGGGGTTCTGATTCCTGGAGTTGTCCGAAAAGATAAGCAGGGAGGATATGAAATAGTTGCAGGCCATAGAAGAAAGCGGGCCTGTGAACTGGCTGGATATCAGGATATGCCTGTTATAGTCCGGGACTTGAATGATGATGAAGCCACTATCATTATGGTTGATTCCAATATTCAGAGAGAAGATCTCCTGCCATCAGAAAAAGCAAAGGCTTATCGGATGAAAATGGAGGCATTAAGCCATCAGGGAGTCAAAGGAGAAGAGTATACCGCTGATTTAATAGGTAAAGGCGCGAAGAAAACAGGAAGAACAGTGCAACGGTATGTGCGCCTGACTTATTTGTTGCCAGAACTTTTAGAATATGTGGACTTGAAAAAACTCTTGCTGCTACCCGCAGAAAAGTTATCATTTATTACTGCTGAAGAACAGGGGTGGGTACTGGGAGTAATTTTAGATAAACGTCTTTTTCCTAATGAGATACAGGCAGAGGCCTTAAAGGATGAAAGCAAAGCAGGGACTTTAAATAAAAAAAGAGTGACAGAAATATTGATTTCGGACTCTAAGATGCCCAGTATGCCGAAGATTACATTATCCCCTAAGAAACTAAGGGATTATTTTCCGAAGGAATATACAAAAGGGCAGATTGAAGCTGTAATATATGACTTACTGGAGTCTTGGAGGGATAGTCACAAAGTCGGTTAATCTAATACATGGAGACTTTGCGAAAGAATGTCATAAAGTCACTTATCTGCACTTTGCGAAAGAATGTCGCAAAGTGGCCAGCCATTAGAATTATTCTCCAAAGCAAATATATTTACCAAAATGTAGAAGATATAAAGGAGGATAAATATAATGGGTAAAAGTGGAGTTATAACGATTGAAAGTAAAGATAATCAGGTATATCATGATGTTGCTGTATTATTTAAAATTTATCGTTCTGTTTCCTGGCGAATGCAAGTGCAGATTGGACAAGTGAAACATCGGTTTCAAAAAGAGTATGGGACGGATGTGGATCAATTTTTAGAGTCAATATATCAGGCTGGCATGGATATAAATGATGATGAAGCAAATATTAAATCCAGAGTGGAAGCAATCAACAGTTCCAACAAATTTTTAAAATTGATTGATGAGGCTGTAGAGCTTATGAGAAAATACCATCCGCAGGGAGAACGATATTATTGGATTCTATATTATACTTATATGTCTGCCTATCAGCCAAACAATATAACAGAGATTATAAATAAGTTGGAACCGCATTTGTCTCAGAATGTGCGTATAAATCGAAGTACCTACTTTCGGTGGAGAGAAAGTGCTCTAAAAGCCGTGGAAGGTATTCTGTGGGGTTACGAGATGGAAAGCCGAATGCTATTAGAACATTATCGTGATACATGGGTAATAGACGTGTAATATCCTTTTTAATATGTTTATAGGAGAGGTGAGTTAAGTTGTTTGAGAATAGGGACACATGTAGAAAGATTATACAAGAAAAAAGTTTATTATCAATATTTGATATGATTGCGCAGGAAGAAGAGATGATGCTCAGTGAGAGAGCTAGAGGGACGATTAATTTGCAAAACAATGTTACAAAGCAGTTATCAAGTGGGGAGGTTTTAGATAAAAAATAAAAGCGCACCATATATTGTGATTAAATATTGACACATACAATATGTAATGATAAAATGATGGTGTATTGATTTATGTAGTACTTGAATAAGTAACACATAAAAGTTTGTTCTTTCTGCATTGAAGGAAGCAATCAGAGCATCAGTTTGTTCTGGGTGTTTTAAATTTATTAAGCTATAGAATGGCGCTCATTTTTAGAAAAATGTAGCGTCTTTTTTTGTGCAGAAAAAAGCAACAATACAGAAGGAGGATAGCGATTAGGAATCAGAGCTTAATTCAAAGGAGGAATCAAATGAAACGTGACAAATTTAAGAAAATGAAACTTGATATCCAGACACTTGAACCAGTGAGCCATCCAGATAACTGTGTTTTACTGCTAAGCGAAGTTAAGATGGAAAATCCAGAACCAATGGAATTGTCAATCGGTCAGGCAATGCAGAAAAAAAGCTGGATGCCTGACGGAACAATATTAGTTGGACTGGAGGCCAAAGGTATCAGGACAGAAGATGAGAAACTGAGGAATTTAGGCACCAGCAAGCAGGCGGAGATTCTGGATTATAATTTTTTTCGTTCCAGGTTGCCAAAAACAGTGATTACGGAAGTGAAAGCAGAACTATTAGACTTCCGCTTAAGAAAGACTATCCCCTTTTCAGTTAAAAAGCTGGAATTTGCTTTTGGTAACGGAAAAAAGGTGGATTATACTGACAAGGTGAGTGTATTATCGTTGGATCAGTTAGCCAGTTGAGAAGGAGGCTGCTATGATGAAGAATAATTTGCAGGCAAAAAGAATCGTGATAACCGCAGGAGAAGTACAGTTACCAATTAAAGTGGGTGAAGAAGTATGCTATCGATATGATGGTCATCTAATGTGGACGGATAGGGTACATCGCATTCTGGAGGTTGCGGCGGATTATGTACGGATTGAGACTACCTCCTACTACTATACAATCGAAAGAAATGGCAGAGAGTGTGGGCAGTTAAAAGGTGCGGCTTAAGCAAGATCAAAAAAGAGATAAGAAAGGGACAATATTGGGACCGAACATGCATTGACTTGAGATTTCAAAGTTTTTATAATGATATCATCAGTTTTTATGCATGGGAATATTTCCGTGGAGAGCCATAAAAATTGTAAAATATGCAGAGAAGGCAATCATCATTGTGATGGTTGCTTTTTTTGTACCAAAAAAGGAGTGATTAATTTGAGCATGGACAGACAGGCGGGTTTTCTGGTGTTTAATCAAAAGAAGCATATAAACATACCGGCGCTTACAGGACAGTTTTATGTAGTCAGCATGATGGTGCTTTTTAGGTGTCAGACTGCCTATGCAGATATTTTTGATACAGCTAAATCCGCCATGCAGCAAGTGTATACAGATGTTGCTGGAATTGCAACGGTAGGTGCAGTTGTGTGTGCGGCAGTATGTCTCTTTCTTATGAATTTTTCAAAGTCAGGAAAAACCGTGGATGAATCACGTGCCTGGCTAAAGCGTATTATTATCTGTTGGGCCGCCCTAATGACTCTTGGCGGTATTGTAACCTATATGGAAAGTATTATTCCAAAGAGTATGTTTTCTTCGTAACTATACGGAGTGTATAAAAAAGGCTGGTGCTCTCCCAGCAAGGAGGTGTGTAAAATCCTGTAACGGGATAATAAAATGGGCTGGCTGTTAGAATTATTATTTGAAAGTATTAAAGAAATGTGTTCCCAATTTATCATAGATATGATGGATGTCGCAAGCAGTATGTTTACGGAAATTTTATCCTGTAATTTAAATCTGTTTGAAGAATTGTTTGGCGTTGCCGGTAATTTGTACCGGGATGGCATTATGCCGATTGCGGTTATGATTCTTCTTATGATTTTGGTCTGGCAGTTATTTAAGGGAATATTCAGCAAGATAACAACCTCATCGGAGGATCCAATTGAACTCATACTTCGGTCGGCCATCAGCCTTTTCATGATTGTCTACGCAAAAGATATTGTCAATTATATTCTGAATATTGTAGGAACTCCTTACCAGTGGGTAGCGGGAAGCGCAATCACAGTTTATTCTTTTTCAGCATACGTGACAGCAGCGGAGGCAGTGGTATCTGTATTGGGCATCGATATAATCAGCATTCAGATGCTTTTGTTAATCATGCATTTTGTTGTAGCTTGGAACTATTTTAAAATGCTTTTTATTTTGGCGGAACGGTATGTCCTTCTGGGAATCTTTTCTTATACCGCACCATTGGCATTTGCAGCCGGCGGTTCAAAATCCACAAATAATATTACCACCACATGGGTGAGGATGTTTGGTGGACAGATATTGATTATCATACTGGACGCGTGGTGTCTGAAGATGTTCCTTTCGGGCTATGGTAACTTAATGTCCAGCAGTTATGGATTTACGAAGTATTTTGCGGCAACCATGTGTCTGATTGGGTTTTGTAAGATAACCGCGAAGCTTGATAGTTATATGGCTTCTCTGGGAGTGAATCTGGGCAGAATCGGAGGCGGCCTTAGTGGTATGGGCGCGCTTCTTATGGCAGGCCGGCTGCTTCATATGGGAGGCAGCGGTGGCAGAACAGGAGGTGGAAACCAGGAAAAGGGAGCCTCCCTCATGGGATTCGGCACAGGAAAACCAATTCCAATGGGAAGCGGTTCTCCGAACTTTGGGGTGGCTGGTATATCCGGTATGCGGAATGGCTCCAATATTGGCGGTATGAATGGTGGAGTGAATGCCGAGGAAAAACCAGAACCAGGGGAGGACTTTGGCTGGCATGGGGCTGAAAATGAATTTGACAGTGGAATGCCTGGTACTGAGAGTGCAAATGCCCCCTTTGGAATGCCGGATGAATCCGATTTTGATGCACAAGAAGGTTCCTTTGACGGGATGGAGAGTAGGGAAGGTATGGATTACCCTGGCTTTAATTATGATGAGGATATACCTATGGATAGCTCTTATGATGAGGCAGGGGAAATTCCCGGAATGGGATATGGAAAAGATGGGCCGTTTGGAGCCTCCCTTGATGAGCCTGAAGAAGCGTTTGGAACTGAAATCGGAATGGACGAAGGCAATATTTCTGGCTTTGTAGGAGCAGAACCGGGTGGCGGTATGGAGGTATCAGGAGAGACTGGTGGAATTACCGGAATGCAGGATGGCGGGCAGGAAGCAGAACCAGGTGCAGGAATGGCAGACACTGGTATTCTTTCATATGATAGTGAATCCGCACAGGCAAAAGAACATGCAGGAACATTGCCTGGTGGAGCAGAAGCCATGGCTGCAGATTATGCAGGTGGTTTGGATAGCCCGGCCTCTTCTGTACAATCTGGTCTGCCGGGAACCAGTACGGCAGGAGCCGGCATATCTGATACTGATACCGCAATAAACGAAATGGCAGGTGGTGGCGCCATGGACGAAGGTCAGCCCCATAGCATGGGAATGGGTGGCAGTGTTTCCAATGGTGCTGGTGCTGTCTCAGGCGCTGAAAGTATGCAAGAGGTCAAAGGTGTATCCCAGGGCGGAATGCAGAGCGGTACAGTTATAGAAACTGGTACCGGAACTTATGGTCAATCCGGAAAGGGCAGTTCTGATGAAAATTATGGTTCTTATCTTGCGGAGCGTGATGGAGAACGGTATATGCGTTATGATGCCAGTCGGTTTGAAAAACCACAGGGAGCCTATCAGACGATACATGAAGATGGAAAAACCTATTACGAACTTCCGGAAAAGGAACAAGCTCCAGCGGTTTTACCGGAAACAAAAGCGGTTTTGGAAAAGAACGGCATGATACGTCTGGAGAAAGTATACAAGGAAACTTCTCAAGAGAGAGGCGTACCGAAGCAAACGCCGAAAAAGAAACCGGAGAACAAAAAGAATACCGGAAAGAGGTATGCGGACGGAAAAGGGGAAAAAAGATAACAAACAGCCGGTCTAAATGGGACCGGCTGTTTTATAGGAGAGAGAATGAACGAAGACCGGAGCAATGAGCCGCTTGACAAAGCGGCAGAAACGGCTGCCCGAATCGTTCGGGCAGCGGGGCAGACAGAAAAAATTGCCCATTCGATACAGGCGGTACATGCCGCCACTGGGGCTGTCAGGGCTGGAGGTGCGGCCAGCGGTGCCACGGTGGGAACCGCGTTGGGGGGACCGCTTGGAACATTAGTCGGCGCTTTGCTTACAAGTAAAACCGTTTGGAAAGTAATCGGTTCTATCCTGCTTGCAATCCTGCTTTTTGTATATCTGCTTGTAAATTCTGTCAGCCTTATTTTTATGTATCTCGGCTTTGCAGATGCGGATGCATATGTGTCCCAGGCTCGCACCGCAGAATGCAATAACATAAAAATACAGATAGAGGCTCTTTTTGCCGCTGATCCGGCTTTTGAGTCAGAAATATATGGTTTGGTCGAGGCCCTAAGAGATAAAGCAGTAGAGGAAATCCGGGCTGACTATGATAATAACCAGAGTGGATATGATGGATATGAGGTGGACGATGAATATGAAACAGTCCTAAAACCCAGATTGAGCCAGTATCTGGCTGTCCTGATGGAAGAATCCTGGAGCGGGAAACAGATAGAAGGATTTAATGGGTACGGTACAGGGGGAGGGACAAGCAGTCTTACCAGTGCGTACGATGAATATTTTACGCTTGCGTCCGCCACTTATCAGGTGTCGGAAGTGTTGTTAAAGGCTATGGCAAAAGCAGAATCCGATTTTAATCCAAATTGTGTATCCAGTGCAGGTGCTATCGGAATCATGCAGCTTATGCCTGAAACGGCAGCGAACCTGGGCGTTACTAATCCCTACGATCCTAAGCAGAATATTATGGGAGGAGCTAACTATATCTCACAGCAGCTCGCAGCTTTTTCTGTTTATCCGAATGGGCTGGAATTGGCGATTGCTGCATATAACGCGGGGCCAGGCGCTGTGAAGAGAGCAGGGTATCAAATTCCCCAAAATGGAGAAACACCAGCCTATGTGCAAAAGGTTCTGGGATATATGGGAGAGGGGGGAGGAAACACGATACCGGGAATCACACAGACCGATTCGTCCATATCGAAAGTGCTCTTAAAATCCTTTATTGATGAAAAAGAGAGCGCCTTTTTTGATTGGGCAAAGACAGGAACACATACAGAAACCATTGGTTCCGGCGATGAGGAAGAAGAAATTGAAATTGTGGACTATTCTATTGTGGTAAAGTTGAATCCACATTTGTCTTCAACAGGAACCGGATATAGTTTCCGTTATGTGACGGACCCAAATAGCTTTAATAACGTGCTGAAGCTGTTCCAGTTAGTTCAAAATGGGAAGGACGGGGCACTGGATATACTGTTTAAGGCCGCAAGCTGGAAAAATTATATATTAGGTGCGGGAGCGTCTGGCGGTATTTATACCAGTACCATTGCTACTGGAGGAGATAAAATCATCTATGAGACAGTGCCCGGATGTGTGAGGGAAATAGTGTATTACAACCAGGGGGAGGAACCCTGGGCCTCTCTTTCCTATGGGGGAAGCACAATACGTACTTCTGGCTGCGGTCCCACAGCGCTTGCTATTGTGATTTCGACACTGACAGGTGAACAGATAACGCCTGAGCTGACAGCGCAATATGCGATGGACACCGGAGGATATGTTTCGGGACGTGGAACCAGCCATGCATATCCGGCAAATGCAGCCCGGAACTGGGGACTGTCGGTTGAACGTGTGAGACGCGAACAGATGAATTATGTGGTTGCGGAATTGAAGAATGGAAAGCTTGCGGTGGTAATCTGCGCGGAGAATACGATATCAGGAAACAGCGGACACTTTATCGTATTAACCGGAGTGACCAGTGACGGAAACATAACAATTGCCGACCCTGGAAGCCGGGGGAGGACCGGAAACCTGTACAGCCCTTCCACAATTCGGTCATACGCCAGGGATTTAAGCGATGGCGGCATATGGATTATAGGAGAGTGAAGGAATGAAGCATAGATCAAAATGGAGTTTCGTTCCCAGCCTTGCACTCAGCCTGGTTCTTGGCATTTCTGGAGTTTGCTATGCCGATGGTCTGGCGGGTGCAAAAGGAGAAACAATGTGGGATGAAGAGTATACCGATACAGATACAGGGAAGGGGACGCTGGCTGTCCGGTGCCAGGTGTTTCAAGGGTTTCAGGGAGCAGTCACCATTTATTTTACCGGACTGACAGGAGGAAGGGCATTTACTGTGTCACTTGATAAAGATGTTGGTTATATAGCGAACTTGTCGCTAGCGGGAGAGCGGTACAAAGTAACTGGAGTCACGGCCATATCAGAACTACGGGAATATGACTGCCATGTAGAGCCAGATACTGTTTGCGTGGAGGCTGGCAGGATTTCTATCTGCAAGGTGTTTGTGAATCCAGGTAGTATCCAGAAATTTCCAGAAAAAACAGAAACGCTGATGACAGAGCAAGCTGAAAAACAAGAAATAATAGAGAGGAAAAAACAGGAAGAACAGATAAAACCAGCCGTGGAGGAAGAGATGCTTAAAACAGAGTCGGATCGGAGGCAGATACCAGTTTTGGGTATTCTTGGCATGGCATTAATCCTAATCTGTGCCGGCAGCCTGTTTTATTTAAGAAAACAGGATAAATAGGAGGGGAACGGGTAATGAATGAGAATAACCGGATTGATATTTATACAATCCCGCCCAATTTTGCTGAGGAGGGGACAATTCTTTCCGGGCGGGTAAAAACTAGAAATGCATTTGAAACGGCACTGATTCTCGCGGGATTGGTGCCGCTTATTATGTCACTGAGTGTTACGGGAAAGACAAAACTATACATCGGCATGATAGTCCTGGTGCCGGTTATAATCCTGGCTATCCTGGGAGTTCAGGGAGAAAGTCTATTTGCATTTATCGCAAGCTTTTTCAAATTTTTAAAGCGCCGCCGTAGCCTGTCTGTGCCGGATGAGAGATACCGCTTAGAACAGAGCAGGAAAAAAGAAAGGTCAGAGAGAGGAGGGAAGATAAAGCGTGAAAGAGGGAAAAAGCACAGAAAACCAAAGAAAAGCCTGGAGGCGGGAACTCCGGAGAGTCAGAAAGAAACTGATACAGGAGCAAAAAAGAAGAAAACCAAAGCAAAATGGAGAAAATGCTCCCCAAAAACAGAAGAGGGAGAAAGTCACAGCAGCGAAGCAGGAGGAGTTCTATGACCTGCCTTATACAAGAGCCTCTAAAGAAATTCCAATTGAATCAATCCGTGACGGAGTCATTTACACATCGGATGGCCGTTATGTAAAAATCGTTGAGGTTTTGCCAATTAACTTCCTGCACCGGAGCGCCAGCGAACAGCGTAACATCATTTATTCTTACATAGGCTATTTAAAGATAGCTCCCCCGGAACTACAGATAAAATCCATCTCAAAAAAGGCAGATATCGGCCTCTATGTTGAGGCGGTGAAGCAGGACATTGAGGCAGAGCCAGATGGACGGTGCCGGATGCTTCAAAAAGATTATATTAAGCTTCTGCGTTCGGTCGGCTACCGGGAAGCGGTAACCCGGAGGTTTTTTCTGGTGTTTTCTGTGGACAGCAGGCGGGGAACAGAGTCTGAAATCGCAGCAACATTAAACTCTTACGCACAGACAGCAAAGAAATATTTATATCAGTGTGGTAATGAAGTTGTAATATCAGATAATCCGACACAAGATACGGTGGAAATGCTGTACCTGTTGTTAAACAGGAAAACCAGCACCACAGTCTCTCTTTCCCAGCGGTTAAATCAGGTGGCCGCGTGGTATATCCGCGAGAATGGGGAGGAAAGTACCGGCCGGATTCCGGTTGCGGAATACTTTGCGCCCGAAAGTCTGGATTTCAGGCATGGGAATTATGTAATCATGGACGGAGTATACCATACATATCTCTTTGTCCCATCGGCCAGGTACCGGAATCGGGTGCCGGCCGGCTGGCTGTCCCTTCTTGTCAACGCGGGAGAGGGGATTGACGTGGACCTTTTTTTATATAAACAGGATAAGGTTAAGACCATTGAGCGCATTGGAAGGAGAATACGGCTGAACCGCTCAAAAATCAAGGATGCCTCCGATACCAATACTGATTTTGATGATCTCGCAGAGTCAATCCAATCCGGATATTATCTGAAAAATGGACTCGCGGCAAATGAGGAATTTTATTATATTGCTATCCTGATAACCGTAACTGGATACAGCGCAAAGGAAGTGGAGTGGAGGGCTAAGGAAATGAGGAAGCTCTTAAATGCCCAGGATCTGGATACAGTTTCCTGCCTGTTTCAGGAGGAGCAGGCATTCTTGTCCGCCCTGCCACTGTTGAAGCTTGAGAAAAGCATTTATGAGCGCTCTAAGCGGAATGTTTTAACGTCTGGAGCTGCGAGCTGCTATCCCTTTACCTCGTTTGAGATGTCTGACAAGGACGGCATATTGATGGGGGTGAATACTGCAAACAGTTCATTGGTAATTGTGGATATTTTTAATTCATCCTTATATAAAAATGCGAATATTTCTATCATGGGAACAACCGGAGCGGGGAAAACTTTCCTGCTCCAGTTAATGGCCTTGCGGATGAGAAGAAAAAACATACAGGTTTTTATTATAGCGCCGGACAAGGGACATGAATTTGCCAGAGCATGTACCAATATCGGAGGCGAATTTATTAAGATATCGTCATCTTCAAAAAGCTGTATCAATGTAATGGAAATCAGGAAAAAAAATAAGGAAACAAATGCAATCCTGGACGGGGCGGTCATGGAATATTCTGAACTGGCGGCGAAAATCCAGGACTTACATATTTTCTTTTCTCTTCTGATTCCCGATATGTCTCATGAGGAAAAACAGCTCCTGGATGAAGCTTTGGTACTGACTTATCAGCAAAAGGGGATTACCCATGAGAATGAAAGCCTGATTGACCCTGAAAACCCGGAACAATATAAAGAAATGCCGGTTTTGGGGGATGTTTACAATGAACTAATTAGGAGGCAAGAAACCAAGAGACTGGCAAATATTCTGAACCGTCTGGTGCATGGCTCCGCCTCCAGTTTCAACCAGCAGACCAATGTGGATTTGAAGAACAAATATATTGTATTAGATATATCAGAGCTTACCGGGGACTTGTTGCCAGTGGGAATGTTCGTGGCGGTGGACTATGTATGGTCTAAGGTAAAGGAGGACCGGACAGAAAAAAAGATGGTATTTCTGGATGAGGTCTGGCAACTGATTGGTGCTTCCTCCAATGAACTGGCGGCGGAATATGTTCTAGAGATTTTTAAGATAATCAGAGGTTACGCAGGCGGAGCAGTGTGTGCGACACAGGATTTGTCGGATTTTATGGCGCTTAAGGAGGGAAAATATGGTCGTGGCATTATCAACGCTACAAAAACTAAAATAGTCCTGAATCTGGAAAATGACGAAGCAAAAAAAGTACAAGAACTACTTCATTTGTCTGACGCGGAGCGGATGGAGATTGTTCATTTTGAGCGAGGGAAGGGGATGATTTCTACGAACAGTAATAATCTTACATTGGAATTTCGGGCAAGTCAGCTTGAAAATGATTTGATTACCACGGATCGGAAAGATTTGCAGAACCTAAAGGAACGGCTTGAAAAATTCGGTAACCATGCATATGGAAGGATGGGAGGATAACTGGATGGCGGTATATGTTAGCCCTGAGGCCATGGAGGAGAGGACATTAATGGTAATACGCAAGTATAATGTTCTTTATATGAAACAGCTTTTGCATTTTTTTGAGGGGGAAGAAAAGGCTGCGGGAAAAGCAGTGTCGAGGCTTTTAAAGAACAGGCAGATTTACAGAAATCCTCATACCGGTCTTCTTGCCTCCAATGAATTTGCGTATTCGCTGAAGGACGAGGGAACAATACAAAGTCTTTGGGTATTAATCGATATGATGCATAAACGGGAAGTGGACGGCCATTATCTGGCGGTAAAAGAGGATTTTCCAGTAAGAATCTTGTTTTTCTGTGGGCAGGATATCTACGATATTATTTATATTGGAATTGGTGATTTAAAGCTGGTTAATGGTATGTTTGCTAAAAGCAGGCGCTCAGAGGAAAATCACATTATTGTTTTGGAGGATAAAGTGATGATTAGCCAGATAGAGGTACCTGGAATCATTGGTTTTTGTGTTGTGAAAGAGGGTGGAGAGGTCGAATATTATAGAAAAAGGACATGAATTTGAGATTATGGAGCTATTGGAACATCAGCTTTTGGAGGTTCAGAGAGTTGCAGGAGTGGTACAGGATAAACTGGCTGAGGCACAGAGTGTAAAAACACTTTATGATCGTAGCGCTTCCAGTTTTCAGTATGGACGATTGTTAGATTGTATGATGGAAGCTTCTGAACATGCTGAATGTCTGACAGACCGGCTGCGGGGATTTGTATTAAGAAATACATTTAACAGTCCTCTCAAAGAGGATTATTGTCTGAAACTAGTACAAATCCATGAAATTCGTGTGGAATATGAGGATTGCATATTGAAAGCAGAACTTCCAATGTTACTGCCCCACCGTAAAAAAAAATATACAGACTATATCTATAAACCTTTTTTTCTGGCACTGCAGAATTGGTGTGAAGAGCGTCAGCAGCAGGGGAAGGAAATTCCTGTATACGAGAAGGCAACGGTCTGTTTTATTCATGAGTATGATAAAAAAATGCCGGAAACCAGGATTCGGGACCATGACAATATAGAGGAAAAGCAGGTCGTGGATGCTTTGGGTATGTACTTCCTTGTATCAGACAGCGGTCTGTATCTGGACACTTATCATACTACCACATTGGGGGAACGGGATTGCACGTTCCTTTTTTTGATGGAACGTAACCGGTTTCCTAAGTGGATTTGTAAAAGAAACCACCTGAACATCATATCGAAAAATCATCTGAATCCCGCCACAGGTTTTTCGACAGGGTAAGATTATGGTGAGAGCCATTAAAAACGTACCTAAAGACAAAAAAAGGGAGAGTCATTCTACCTAGGGATGGAGAGGACAGGGTATGAAAAGGAACAAAACGGAATAAGAAGAAGGGGACAGATATGAAAATAGATAGAAAAGATGAACTTCTGTTACTTATAGCAGTCAGCGGAGAAATACCGTCAGATTGGGTTGGCCGTGCAGTCGGTTCCGAATCTTATGCCGCTGCGCTTTTGACCCGATTGAAGCGGGAGGGAGAAGTTAAACTTCGGAGTAAAGACGGTGTCAGAGGTTATCTGCTCCGAAATAAAGCTAAACAGTATCTACTGGTTCATTATGGGGATGATGTGCGGCTCTATTTGTCCGGAGCCAACTCCACCAATCATGTGAAGAGTGAACCAGAGAAGCGATTGAGGCTTCATCGCATGAGCATGGTATGGATTTACTTTCATCATGCTGGGATACGGATTTTTCAGAGTGAAAAAACGGAACTGTTCCCTGTTTTCCATCAAGCTCCGTTCAGCACACCTGATATCAAAGGCAGTGCTCCGGTATCTTATTATGGGACAATGGAATGGAAACAGGCAACCGATATGGAAATCAAGGGGTCTAGGGCCTGCGGAGTACTGGCCGCAGAACGATTTTACGTAGTATACAATATGTTGGACAGTCTGATGAAATGGGTTCCAAAGACAGAGCGGAATGTAAGGAGCCGGCTGGAGGTGCGTCTGCGCAAAAACAGGGGATGCATAACAATCAGTGCTATTATGATGGGAACCGATATGGCAATAGTAAGGCGTATCTTAACCAGCATGGGTGGCTTGAAGGGGAACCTGTTTTCTTTAGATGATGTATATGAATGTTATTACTATATTCCTTTTCTAGAAGAGGCAGTAATCCAGCTAAGGTTATTATGCAGTGAAGCCGGTCAAGTAAGGCTATACCAGTTTTTATGCAGGGCGCTAAAACAGGTGAATGATAATTGCTTTACACCGGAGGCTGGTGCGGATGAGAATGGGAATCTGGTATATTTTTGTTATATGATGGATTTATGGCAGGTAAAACGGATTATGAGTCTGCCGTTAAGAAGAGGCGGCAGGGTATTCTGCTTTACGTATCAGGCAGGTGTCCTGCGCTCCATATTGCCTGAGTGTTTTAAGGTTGAGGCCATTCGTCCTGAGAAGGTGTATCGATATCTGGGCTGGAAGGAATAGGGAAGGAGAGAGCGCTATGGAACCAATCTATCAAACAGGGAATCCGACAGTTGACCGGTTGAGCCGAATTAGGCTTACCGGCAACGTGATTCCTCCGGCTTGGTACCATACCATTCTGAGAGAAACGGGAAAACCATACTTAATTGCCATTGTGATTTTATCTGATATTGTATACTGGTACCGCGCAGCGGAAGTGAGAGATGAAGGGAGTGGGCAGCTTCTGGGATACCGGAAGCGCTTTAAGGCGGACTTATTACAGCGAAGCTACCAACAAATGGCAGATCAGTTTGGAATAACAAAACGGGATGCTACTAATGCGATTGTAGAATTAGAAAAGCTGGGAGTCATCCGCCGTGTTTTCCGTACTTTGACAATCAATGGGCAGTCCATACCCAATGTTCTTTTTATAGAACTTGACGTAGATATACTTGAAAGGCTTACCTTTCCCGAAGATTATGCTGAAGAGGTTGAGAGCGTAAAGCGGGTACAGAAAAAGAGTCAAAAGAAAGCCCAAGGAACACTTACTATAGGGTATCCCCAATTTAAGGGAGACGTGTCTCCGAAATCAGAGGAAGGTCTCTCCGATTGGAATGGGGCGTCTATATCCAAAAAAGCGAGATCTGTCTCTGAATTGGGAGAGACAAATACAGAGATTACATACAAAGATTACAACAATGAATATCCTATCTATTCATATCTGAAGGTGAAGGAGGAATTTAAAAATCAGATTGAATATGAAATTTTAAGACGGGATCTAAAGGAGTTAGAGGAATTAGAGGAATTGGTGGAGGTAGCAGTAGAGGTTCTGGTCTCTTCAGCAGATACAATCCGGGTAAATCGGGAAGACAAGCCGGCAGAACTGGTGAAGGAGCAGTACAGGCGTTTAAATATGTTCCACATCCAGTATGTGTTGACCTGTTTGCGGGAGACAGAAACAAAAGCCAGGAATATCCGGGCAGTTATGGTAACGGCGTTGTATAATTCTGTCAATACAATAGGGACGTATTACGGGAACCTGGTTAAGTATCATCAAAAAATAAAGTATAAGGAAGGGACAGAATGAATGAAGAACAAAGAAATAGGAAGAAACTCATCGCAGGGCTGTTGTGTCTGCTTATATTGGCACTTTATGCCGGAGGGGTTCTGCGCCAGTTCATGGTGGACGCCGGGCATATAAGTTTGAATCCTATCCGGTGTCTATACTTTGCGGTATCCTCTATCCATGGGATAAAAACAACGGTATTTACAATCCTTTTATTCTTTGCTTTTGCCGGGATAGTAGTATTTCAAGGAAGTATAAGCGATACCAGTGGAGAGGATAAGGAACGTAATTTCACTTACTCAAAGCTGGGAACTTATGGGACAGCTGGATATATGGAGGACGCTGAACGGAGGCGTGTTTTAAAGGAGGATAAGGATATCAGGAAGGTGGAGGGCATTATTTTCGGTTTGGAGATGATGAGTGGTAATGTTCTAAGTCTGCCAGTGGATTCCAAGCTGAACCGCAATATTGCCGTGTGTGGTTCCCAGGGGTCGATGAAGTCCAGGGCATTTGCCAGAAACATGATTCTTCAGTGTGTCAGGCGGGGAGAGAGTATGTTTATCACTGATCCGAAGTCTGAACTATATGAGGATATGGTTGCATATTTAAAGGCACAGAGGTATACTGTCCGTCAATGGAACTTAATTGACCTTGAAAATTCCGATGCATGGGATTGCCTGGCAGAAATTGATGAGGGCGGGCTGATTGATATCTTTGTTGACGTAGTTATCCGCAACACGACAGACAAATTCGATCATTTCTATGACAATGTTGAAATGGATTTATTAAAGGCGCTCTGTCTTTATGTATACCATGAGTACAAAGATAAAGATAGAACCTTTGCAGAGAGTTATAAGATTTTAATTAACCAAAGTTTGGAAGCGATAGATGGGATTTTTGACCGGCTCCCTACTTCTCACCCAGCCAAGGGTCCATACAGACTCTTTGCCAAAGCTGAAAAGGTGAAGGGAAATGCAGTACTAGGCCTGGGAACCCGGCTTCAGATTATGCAGAATGAAAAGGTGCAGAAAATCACCAGCCATAAGGAAATTGATTTAACGCTGCCTGGACGGGAAAAGTGTGCATATTTCTGTATTACCTCTGACCAGGATTCAACCTATGATGTTTTGGCTACGCTGTTTGTGTCTTTTCTCTGCATTAAGCTGATACGGTATGCTGACCGCCAGAAGAACCGGAAATTGCCGGTGCCAGTGCATTTTATTTTGGACGAGTTTCCAAATATCGGTATAGTGCCTGATTTCAAAAAAAAGCTGGCAACGGCCAGGGGCCGCAATATTGGTATGAGTATCATATATCAAAATATACCACAACTCCAAAACCGGTATCCGGATGGACAATGGGAGGAGATATTAGGAGGCTGTGACATGTCCCTATTTTTAGGCTGTAATGATATGACTACAGCCATGTATTTCAGTAATCGTTCCGGTGAAGTAACCGTGAGCGTGTCCTCGGTTCGAAAAAATTTAAATACGGTGAGAATGAGCAATTATGTGCCGGACTATTCAGAAACCAGTTCTGTGGGAAAGAGGATGCTGCTTTTGCCAGATGAGATACTGCGCTTTCCTCTTGATCAGGCACTTGTGATTATTCGTGGACAGAGGATACTGCGTGTCAGGAAGATGGATTATACTATGCATCCAGATGCAAAAAAGCTTATTCAGGAAAAAACGGATTGCCATGTACCGGAATGGAGGCGGGAAGAGGAACTGAGAGCTGAACAGGATAGTAAGGTCCGCCAGGAGGATATCGGGGAGCAGGAATCCGGATTTGAACAGGGAATCTGGTCTGGGAAGGATTTGAAAAAGGAAGATGAATCCCAAGAAGTTGGAAAAAGCAAGGCTAATGAAAAAAACATTCAGGAGGAACCGACAGAGCGGAAACTGGGAATAATAGAGAAAGTGGAGGATTTATTTACAGATGAATGATAGCTTGACTTTTGAAAAGAAAGAGTTGAAATTTCTTTTGGAACGGGAGTTTTTCATACATATAGACTCATTTGAGGATGAAGATTATGCAAAAGCCCGGAGGGCGATTTTTGTTTATGAAAATGCGGACGAGTTTTTTGAGGCTACGGGATGGGAAAGAAACAATCCAGAACTTCGGACTGAGGATTATCTCACCGAGAACCGAGTCTGTCGTTGGTGGAACGGCCGTTTTATTTATTTTTCTAGGATTTTGTGGGAAGATAATTGGGGGACGGGGCTGGAATGATGAAAGGGATTGTTATGACCACACTTTTTATTCTTACTATATTTTTGACCGTTCTATTGGCTCATAATTGGCAGGGATTAGATTCTGAGCAGCAGGCGTTTGTAGAGTTAGCGGCTTACATTGAGGATAAAAAGAAGAATGTATTGGATGAGGGCACAGATAGTGAAAACGTTAAAACCGTGGATAATAAGGGAAAAATAGAAGATAAAGAGGCGAAAATTCTACCGGAATATCATGAACTGGCCTTGAAAAATCCTGATTTTGCTGGATGGATTGTTATTGATGATACTGCGATTAACTATCCAATCATGCAAACTCCAAAAGAACTGGAATATTATCTACACCGGGATTTTAAAGGCAAGGCCTCTTATGCCGGAACTCCTTTTGTGGGAAGGGGGAACCTGCAGGAGAAAAGAGATCTCTTTTTATATGGACATAACATGAGAAATGGGACAATGTTTGCCGATTTGCTAAAGTACCAGAAGAAGCCATTTTGGGAGGCCCATCAGGTCATTCAAGTGGATAATCTCTATGAGCATCGGGAATACCGGGTATTTTCGGTATTCTATGCAGAAGAAACAGAATGGAGTGAAGAGGGGGGGCTGTTTGCTGATGCTGGTTTGGGGAGTGTAAGTTTTCATGTAGAATGCAAAGTAGGCCAACCTCGACCCCTTATAGACCCTTAAAACTCCTTACATGGTCAGAAAGCTCATGAAATGGGGATATTTTAGGCTTAACGGACTATAAATAGGCTTAGAGTTTTTATGTAAGTTTAATGCCAACTTGAAAAATTAGAATGGTCAAAATAAATAGATTTGCCAGAAATATTGAAATCAAGATAGGGGTTTTAAAATACCGTTTAAAAGCGTTTAAAACCTTTTTAAAGAAATTGTGTAAAGTACTTAAAACTATTGATTTTATGTTGTTTTTTTGTTTGAACGGTTAAAAACAGAACCTTTTAAAAGAAATATATGAGATATACAAATTTAAAATTTTAATGCCAACCTTAATGCCAACTGAATATATTCATCAAAAGAGGAGCAGACCGTTATTGCTAGGAAGCTCCTCTTTTGTACGCCAGGGGCAAACTGGCATGGTGGTAAATGCAATTAAAATATATCACTCTGTATGATGGAAGTCAATTTGTAAAATGTTGTCATATTGTTCGATTATCCGACCTTGGCGGAATTTTTTGCCTGTTCCATACGATCTAATTCTTCATAGATAATAGTATGGACACGATGCTGACCACGACGATCAAGTTGGCTATATGTGCTAATCAGCTCCTCTTGATCAACACTCAGTCCCTTATCCGTAGAGGGTTCATCCATCCCTGTTAATATCCAATAGCATGAAAATAAATTATCCTTTTTTGAATATTTCATTAATTCGATGATTGCCTCCATAGGTAATCCGCGCTTATTATTTTCAATTGCGCTTAGAGCACCTTGAGAAACACCTATCAATTGTGAAAAATCCTTCTGATTCATTGATAAAATAGTACTTCTTACATATTCTAAACGTTCTCCTATTGTCCCCACAGTGACATCCTCCGAATTCAAAACAGTATATAATAATTCAAAATAGTATTGACTTTATTCAAAATAGAATATATACTATTTGTAATAACGTTACATTGAATTATAACACGTTAGAATATAACCGTAAACGTTATTTTGTAACAAACTAACAACAAACGGGAAAAGAACTGCTACAATACCGGGTAAAGGAGGCTGATGAATTTGAAAAATGAAAAGATCACAAGTATAGCGGAGTTCCGCCGTTGGGTACGGATCCAAGTAGCAGGGCAGGAAATGTCTCAGGCGGAGCTGGCGCGGCAGATGCAGATACCGGCTACGCGGATTAGTGAGGCACTGCATGGAAGGATGTCGGGAAGAAAGTACATAATTCCAATTATTGAGAAGCTGGGTGGAAACGTGGAGGATTTTGAAGAGTTATTAAAAGTCATTTGAAAAAGGAGCTCAAAATGAAAGGATGCTATAAGGAATTAGAACAGGCGGGTATTTCAACTGAGGGTGCCAGGACAATCATAGGGACATTCCTTTATTACTATCTGGACGCGGCACAGTATAGTGTTGATGAGTGCTTGAGGTATACAAAAGCCTGGCTAAATATATGCAGGCGGGATTTATTGGAAGAATATCAAAAAGCTCAACCCCGCCTTTGTGAAATGCTTATGTAAATGCTATGAAAGCATAGTCACGAAAGAATGTATAATCATCTTCTGGTACGCTATACAGTTGTTGCCCTTCATTTTGCAGATATGCCACAGAGTGCGCAACGGCGGCCTTAAATCCGACAAGTACACGTGGATCGGAAAAGGAAAACAACTTTTCATAAAACTGTTCATCATCAGGAAAGGATGAATACATCAAGATATCCACAAGATTCATTATAGGATCAGCAAATGTAAACGCCAAATTTAAAGGTACAGGAAGCCTATCTTTTAGAGTCACTTCCAGAAACGCACAGCGTTCAGAAAATTTAGGAACCATGAATAGTTGATGGGCGAGATGGTCAAGGCGTTTAGAAACTTCAACAGCAGTTATGTTCATAACGATACCTCCATTTTTCTTTAAGTATAGCACAATAAAGAATTATGGAACAGTCGAAACAGAGACAACCGCTCCGTCATGCAGAGCCAGCCTCCTGCATTTGATGATGACAGGCTATAGGTGGTGATAAGGATATGGGACAGATGCTGACTGCAAAGCAACTGGCAGAAGTAAAAGGCTGTAGTTTTCAATATATTCAAAAAAAGATAAAAGAAGGAAAGCTCCAGGCTGTAGAAACGGTCAACAGCCGGAACCGTAAGGTCTACCAGATTCCGTTGGAATCCTTAGACGAAGAGCTCCAACAACGCTGGTATCAAATGCAGAAGGAGCAGATAGCTGAGGGAGCCGTCCCGGCGGATCAGGAACCAGAGCAGGAGCAACCTGACCGATATTCAGAAGCGGAACGGAAGGAAATGGATTTCTGGATAGGGCTGATTCGGAAGTGGCAGGAATACCGCTGCATGGCCCCGAGCGGTTCAAAGGCGGAGGTGGATCAGAAATTTATCGCCTGGTGCAGCCTGGAATACCCAGACCGGAACATTTCCCTCGATATCCTTTATCGGAAGTGGAAATCTGTCCGGGAGGATGATCTGAGCGGGTTGATTGACAAGCGTGGAAAATGGAGGAAGGGGAGCAGCGCTATTAACGAAACCGTTTGGCAGACGTTTCTCTATTATTACCTGGACGAGAGCCAGCACCCAATCCAGAAATGTCTGGAGTATGCAAAGATGTGGATTCGTGAAAATCAGCCGGAGCTGTACGCGGATATTCCAAGCTATTCTGCTTTTTATCGGAGACTGAATAATGAGGTTCCGGAGGGCGTGAAGGTATTGGGACGTGAGGGCCATAAGGCATATAATGATCGCTGTGCTCCACACATTCGTAGGATTTACGAGGACATTGCCAGCAATGAGTGGTGGATTGCGGATAACCATACATTTGACGTGATGGTAAGGGATAAGAGCGGAAAACTCCACCGGCCTTATCTGACGGCCTTCCTGGATGCCAGAAGCGGCATATTTACCGGATACCATATTACATACAATCCCAGTTCAGAGGCTACACTGATTGCCCTCCGGAAAGGAATCCTGAACTACGGTATTCCAGATAACATTTACGTAGATAATGGCCGGGAGTTCCTGACCTTTGATATCGGAGGGCTGGGGCACCGCAGAAAGAAGCCTAAAAATGGCGAGGAGCGGTTTGAACCGCCTGGCGTGTTCAAGCGGCTTGGAATCAACATGACGAATGCCATCGTCCGGAACGCAAAGGCCAAGATTATTGAGCGCCGGTTCCGCGATGTCAAGGATTCCCTGTCAAGGCTGTTTGATACTTATACGGGAGGCAGTGTGGTTGAAAAGCCAGAACGTTTAAAAGGCGTTTTAAAGAAGGATAGAATCTATTCAGATGATGAGTTTCAGGAATATGTCGAGGCAGTGATTGACTATTATTTCAACCTTCAGCCCTATCATGGGGCAGTCCCGGCAGACCATGGAAAACTCAAAATGGATGTATTTAACGAACATCTGATTAAAAAACGCACAGCCACGGCAGAAGCCCTGAATCTCATGCTTATGCGCAGCAGCCGTGCACAGACCGTAGGCAGGCGAGGGGTACACCTGGATATTGCCGGAGGGCGAATTGATTACTGGAACGATGATTTTGTCCATCTAATGCTTGGCAAGAAGGTGTATTTCAGATATGACCCGGATAATCTAAGCGAAGTACGGATTTATGACCTGGAGGACCGTTACATTATGACGGTACCAGCGGATAATGAAGCAGTTCTTTCCTATAATGCCAGCAGAGAAGATGTCAAAGCAGCTATGGCAAAAACCCGGAGGCTGGAAAAGGTTGCTAAGGAATATATTGAACATGCTGTCCTGGCAGATTGTGACAAGGTAACAGCCATGGAACTGGTGCTGAAGGAAGCACAATACAATAAAGAGAATTACCAGGGCAAGGCCAACCCCAAGGTGATAGAGGTTCAGAGGGCAGACGAGGAACCAGCATTTAAGAAGGTGGTTGGAGGTATCAATCTGGACCGAATGATCCGGAATGCGGAAATCAGACATGAACAGGAAAAACAGAGATAAGGGACAGACAGGGAGGTAAATGCAATGAGTAAAGAGTATAACGTAAAATTACAGAAGAAGCTGGAAGATTACCTGGAGGCCGAGGGCCTAAGCCAGGCAAAAGCAGCACCGATCCTGGGGATTAGCGCGGCAGTACTCAGCCAGTACCGCCGAAGCGTCTATGACAAGGGCGATATTGGGGAGGTCGAGAAAAAGCTGGAAGAATTCTTCCGGATCAAGGAAGAACAGGGCCAGAACAGCCGGAAGGCGGAGCCCTTCCGAGCCAGCCTCCAGGGATACATCCCTACATCCATATCGGAAGCGGCCTACAAGTTGATCCGCTACTGTCAGCTTGAGAAGGGGATTGTGGTTATTGACGGAGACGCCGGAATCGGGAAAACCAAGGCAGCTGCCAAGTTTCTTCAGGACAACCCATCCACCACGGTATACCTGAAGGCGGCCCCCAGCACTGGGACGTTAAGAAGCCTGTTGAAGATGATCGGGAGGGCGTTGAAACTGCCGGAGAACCAGCGGACGGAAGATTTGTCCCTTGCAATCCAGGACAAGCTGAAGGAGACGGATAAAATCATCATCATTGATGAGGCCCAGAACCTAAAATTCATGGCTCTGGAAGAGATAAGGGGCTGGGTGGATGAAGATCCTCTTACGGGGAAGCCGGGAATCGGCATCGTCCTGATCGGTAACGTAGAAGTATACAATAAGATGCTGGGCAGACAGGAAGCCATCTTTTCCCAGCAGTTTAACCGGACCCGGCTCCATGGCCGGTACCGGACTACAGACATCAAAAGGGAAGATGTGGTCAAACTGCTTCCCGCATTGGAAGAACGTAGGATGAAGAAAGAGATTGACTACTTGCACAGCATCAGCCGAAGCAAATGGGGAATCCGTGGAATGGTCAATGTGTTCCGTAACGCGGTAAATGATGAGGATGTATCAATGGCTGGACTTGAGCGGGTGGCCGGTACCATGGGAATCAGGTTTATATAGGAGGGGAACAGGCATGAAGCGTTTGAATGAAAAAGTGATAATGATGGTAAGAGGACTTATGATCGGGAGCAGCATGGCGGCAGTACTAACAGTTTTAGTGATGGGGGGCAAGCTTGGAATATGGGGATTCATTAGCGTTCTGGGTTTGATCGTTCTGGCGGGTCTGAGCGGCTGGATGATTGGATTTCAGACCAGAACGCGTCTGGATGCGGATCAGGTGTGGCTGAAGGGATATAAAGAAGGCCGCCAGGACGGATGCCTGATACCTTCACACTGGGAATAACTCATTAGTAAAAAGGGGTCTAGGCCCCTCCTTAATGCAGCCACCTGATGGTGTAGGTCACAAGCCCTGACAAATGCAGAGTGAGGAAACAAAAGGAAGAAGAAAGTATAAAAGGAGGGAGGTTAAGTTGAAGAGTCAGGAGAACCATTCCGTAAGGCTGGAGGAGTTCCTGGCCTGGGTGAAGGAATGTGAGGAGCAGTACCGGACAGCTAGTGAAGCGGTAGCCCTTGAGGACAGGCGTCTGCAGGACCTGCTGCATGAGATGGAGTTTGCGGCCACCAGCAAGGAACGGAGCCGTGTGGCAACGAAGCTCTCCAGGAGCCGGAAGCTTCGCAGGGAACAGAAGGACATCATGAAACGGAATGAGCAGGTAGTGGAATTCTTCCGGGAACAGCCAGCGAGAGCAATCCTTAAACGGATGAATCAACTGGTGGGCCGTCAGAAAACGGAGGAACAGTACCTGGACGGGAAGCGGACATACAAGCCAAGAGTAGAAGGAGGCGGGAATGGAAAAGGAGCATAGGCCCACAGAAATGGGAAAACGATGCCTGTCCTGTCGCCACAGGCGAGTAATAGAAGACAGCAGGGGTGAGAGCATTAGCTTGTGTGCATGCGCAGTGGGAAGGAGTACCTGAATCCGGTATGCCCCCTTGGGACATGCGGCCGGTATCTGGGATATTAAAACTTAGGCTTTTAAGGAGAAAAAATAACATGATAAAAAGGATTTTGTTTTGGGTAGTGTGGAATATTCCACTTGGAGAACTCGCTCCGTATGTTTTGGGAATAGCGTTAAAAAGCAAACCGAAAAATTAAAATTGGAGGAAAAACATATGAAGAAATACATAGGAACCAAGCTGGTCCAGGCGCGTCCAATGACAAGAGGCGCGTATAACAGATACCGTGGGTGGGAAATCCCGGCGGATGAAAACCCGGAAGATGAAGGATACCTGATACAGTACCCGGATGGATATGTCAGCTGGAGCCCCAAGGGGATGTTTGACCACTCCTATCTGGAAGTGGATGATAACCCGCAGCTCCCATCCGGCGTGAGCATCGGACCCGGAATGGTGGAGGCGTTCATTGACCAGGTAGAGGTCATGAAGCTGGGGGAGCGCACGGCCGTGGTCCGGTGCATCTTGAAAAATGGGTTTGAGCTGGTGGAATCCAGTGCCTGCGTGGACCCAAGAAACTATTCGGAGGAGATTGGCCAGGAGGCCTGCATGGAGAAGATCCGGGACCGGATATGGAACCTGCTTGGTTTCCTGCTCCAGACGGCCTGGATGGGGGTGAGAAAGGATGAAGGCACTAAGGGATGAGTTTTACTTTGAACCCCGTGTGATTGACAGCAGCGGGAAGCTGCGCTGGTATGGGGAAGTATACACCGGCAACATGCTGCTCCTGCACACGGAGGAGACCGTATACATAAGGGATAATGGCAGTAAACTTTTTATCTATACGCTGGACAGTGACCAGATGAAGCAGGAACAGCGGATTGAAGCGGTATTCACCCTGGTCTGTCAGGTACAGAAATACAGTAATAAGTGGCGGTATGGAAAAAGGAACCGCTAAGGGGCATCCGCCCCTTCCTAATGCAGCCACCGGCTTATAGCCAGTGCGGGTCACAAGCCCTGATCAATGCAGAGTGGGAAAGGAGAAATTCCATGCAGATGAGTAAAAAAGTTACCAAAGGCGGCGGTATCACTATTCCACGTATACTCCGCCAGGAAACAGGAATCCTTCCGGGGGTCCCAGTGGATGTGACAGCCGATGCTGCCGGAATCCATATCGTGAAGCATGTCCCAGCCTGCCGGTTCTGCGGGGCAGTGGAGGATGTGGCTGCCGTATGCGGGATGGAAGTCTGCCGGACCTGTGCCGGGAAGATTGCGGAGGTGTTCCAGTGACGGAGAAAACAAAGGAAGTCAAAGCCAAGGCGGACCGTCTGGTGGAGCTGACGGCCCAGAAGGAACGGGTCCAGGCGGAGATGGAGGAAATCAAGGCGTGGTTTGAGAACCTGGCTGTCAATGACTTAAAGGACACCAAGAAAAAGACCGTGGAATACTGGGGCAGCAGCAATGCCCGGGTGGTGGTGGGAAACAGTGAAATGGTCAAGCCGGTCTCCATGGCGATGGTTAAACGGCTTTTAAATACCGTTTACCCAGACTTTGTAACGGAAAAGACCAGCTATTCCCTTGCAGCTCCGGCCAAGCGCCTGTTTACCATCGCCTATCTTGGCGCCTATACGGAAGGAACACTGGATGATACCATCCAGGCCATCACGAAGGATGAGAAGCTGCAGCGGACGCTGCGTAAGAAGCTGAAGGGAAAGTATGAGAAGGACACGGAAAGCCTGATGAAGTCAGCCGGGCTGGACGCAAAGGAAGCCAGCGACTGGGCCTATCTGGTGTCAGAGGTGGTCAACTGGGAGTGGATGCTCCAGGTGCTGAAGGCAGCCGAATGGAGCGGGACCCCCCAGGAAGCGGTTGATATCATCAACGCGGCCGTGATTGTGGATGAGAGCCTCAAGGTGACGGTAGGAGCGGAAGAAAAAAGTTAGGGATTGTCAGCAGGCCAGGAGGCCATAGAGGAGGGGAGAGATAAAGCCATGAGAAGCATTGACCCATACCAGATGAAGCGGATTTATGCTGTTGGACATCAGTTAAGCCTTGTGGGCCATGACCATGAGGACGAGCTGCATGCGCTGGTGGCCACCATAACCGGGAAAGAGTCCGTGAAGGCCCTGAGCTACCGGGAAGCGGAATCTGTAATTGCCAGGCTTACGCAGCTGCAGGGCGGGCAGGCCCCTCCAAGGCCCCGGCGAGAACGGGAGCATCCATCGAGGCCTGGCGGGGTAACAAGCGGCCAGCAGAAGAAGATATGGGCCTTGATGTATGAGCTGGCCAAGTACGATAAAAAGCCTGGGAGTGTATCACTGGGAGATCGTCTGTGCGCCATCATCAAAAAGGAACTGGGGACGGACGCAATTGCCAGGACACCCTTTGCCTGGATTGACTTCGATTCAGGAAACAAGCTGATTGAAGTATTAAAGAGGTATGTAAAGAGCGCCGGAAGGGGGTGTAAGGATGGACCTGTTGGATAAGGTGCAGATGGAGGATTTGGATGAGGAGCAGCGTACCCTTGCCGGACTCATCGGCATAGAGGCGTTCCGGGCCTTGGTGAGGAGCTATAACGGTACCCCCATTTATATCCCCAAGATAGAGAGCCTGGAAAAACCGGTGAGGGACGAACTTATACGGGAGGAGTTTGACGGAAAGAACTACCGTGAGCTTGCCTTGAAATATGGATTGACAGAAACCTGGATTCGGAATATAGTCATAGAGAAAGCCCGTGAGATAAAGGCAAAGCCGATGGATGGCCAGATATCCTTAAAAGGAATTTTGTACTAAATTTTTTAAGTACTTTTTTTGAATATTGCCCCATAATGAGATACACTTGCACTAGTCTGCAGGTGTATTTTTTTAGAATTATGAGGTTAGCGATGAACGAATGGGTCATAACGACGGTAATCACCCTGGGAATCGGGGTTATCACATATTTTTTGAAACGGACCATGTCCCAGGTAGACCGGCATGACACGGAGATTCGGGAGGGCCGCGAACAATCTGCCAGTAAAGAGGATTTGAAGGAGCAGACGAAAGAACTTAAGGACGATATCCGGAAAATCCGTGAGGATTATACACCCAGGGATACCCACCAGAAGGACTTTGATGAATGCCGGAAGGACATTAAAGAAATTCGTGAGAACTACCTGACCAAAGATGACTTTATCCGTGAAATCAGCAAGATGGACCGAAAGCTGGACCGGATGATGGAAATGATGATAGAAGCAGCAAAGAAAGGGTGAGTGATATGAACAGAGACGAAATGATGAAACGGATCAGAGCGGATGCGTTCCCGGCAAATAACGGATCGGTCCTTACCTGTATCAACCTGCTGAACCGGAGCGGCTTCAGCCCATTGGAGCAGGTCCGGGTCGGAGTGAAAAACTGGGGCGTGGAAAAGCCGGAATTTCTGGACAGCATCCATTTCCTGAAGTTGGCTGGATACATCGAAACACGTACCATTGAGGGACGCATTTCTGGCGCGGATTTGGCCGACTACGATTATGACGAATTGGAAGCAAGGGCGTCGGAAAAGGGCATCCGGCTGATGCAGGGAAGTCTGACTGACGAATGTGTGAAGGTATGAGCGGAGAGAACCGGCGTCGCAGCATTGGAAAGGTAGACCGGCTTCCTCCGGAGCTAAAGGATACAGTGGAGCAGATGCTGCTGACCGGAAGCACTTACAAGGAGATTGTGGCATACCTGAAGGAAAACGGTGAGGAAATGAGCCAAATGGCCATCTGCACCTATGCCAAGAAGTATCTGGCCACGGTGGAAATGATTAACGTGGCTCAGAATAACTTTTCAATGCTGATGGATGAAATGAACCGCTATCCGGATTTGGACACATCGGAGGCGCTTATCCGTCTGGCAAGCCACCATGTGATGAATGCCCTGACGAACGTGGACGAGGAGCAGATGAAGGACGTGCCGGTGGATAAGCTGATTAAGGAGACCAACGGCCTTATCCGCGCAGCGGCCTACAAGAAGCGTATTGAAGTCCAGACACGGGAGAATTATGAGGCCGGACTGGAAGCGGTTAAGGGACTGGTATTCGAGGCCATGGCCAAGGAACAGCCGGAGCTGTACCGGCAAGTCAGCGCCTATCTGAACAAAAAGAAGCAGGAAGGGATGGAGGGATAGCCATGCTGTGGTATGTGGTCCAGGTGAGAACCGGTGAAGAAAGAGACATTGCCGCGAAACTGACGGACATGGGGTTCCAGACGCTGGCACCGGTGGAGAACCGTCCAGTCCGAAGCGGAGGAGCCTGGGGAACAAAGGAGTATGTACTGTTCCCCGGTTATGTGTTCCTCCAGATGGATTACAATGCCGGAAATTATTACCGGCTGAAGGCTGTCCCAGGAATCGTAAAGCTGCTGTCCGGTACCCTGACCTACCTGGAAGCAGAATGGATCCGGCTGTTGGCCGGACAGGGAGGAAGGCCCCTGGAGCCCACACTGGTGCGGGAGACAGAGGGAGGCCTGGAGATTGAAACAGGCATCCTGCAGAACTTTAAGAGCCGTATCATACGGATGGATAAGCGGAGCCTCAGGGCTACCATTGAGCTATCTATCTGTGGTGAGAAGAAAGAGGTGCAGCTGGGCATCCGGCTGCCAGAGGAAGTATAGGACAGACAGGAAACGCGAAGAATGCAGACGGTTGATTCGTCCCGGTGCAGGAAGCGCGCGGACATAAGGAAACGGAACCAAGCGGGAAAAGCCCGGTCGGGATGGCGAAGCCAGTCCTTCCGGGAACTCCAGGCGGGGTTCCGTTTTTGATTGGGACAAGACCCCGTTTAAATCGTATCAGGACCCGTTTAAAAGCGTTCAAAAGATTCCCAGCGGGGAAACGCCCCAATAGACGGGAAATTCCAAATACGGGCCGTATATGAAGCCGGGAACGGCAGGGAGGAGGTGGAAGCCATGAGGAAAGGAAAGCAGAAAAGCATTGACACCTTGATGGGGGCACTGGCGGAGGCGGAAAGCCGGGCTTTTTATGAGGAAGAGGACAACGTTTTAAACGACCTGGATGAACTTTTGAACGTTTTTTTAAGGAAGGGTGAGGAGCCGGAACGCAGGCAGCTTTTAAAGGAGTATGATTCCGGCCTGCCACTTACCGGACCTGAGGGGATTCGCAGGAAGCTGGGAGCCATTGACATGGAGTTTTTTGGCCGCGCTTACTTCCCCCACTACTTTTCCAAGCCCTCCCCTGGCTTCCACCGGGACCTGGACGCCATCTGGCAGCAGGGCGTGTTAAAGGGCCGCTTTCCCATCACACCGAAGGCAGCCAGGGAGATTGACCGCCTGCCCGGATGCCGCCGGGCCGTGGCAGCCCCCCGAGGCCATGCGAAGAGCACCACGCTGACCTTCAAGGGCAGCATGCATGCCATCCTGTATCAGTACAAGCATTATCCCATCATCCTCTCTGACAGTTCGGACCAGGCCGAAGGATTCCTGGAGAACATCCGTGTGGAGTTTGAGGAAAACGGCCTGATACGGGAGGACTTCGGGAATCTGCAGGGAAAGGTATGGCGTAACAATGTAATATTGACTACCACCAACATCAAGGTGGAGGCCATCGGGTCAGGCAAGAAGATACGAGGCAGGAAGCATCGAAACTGGAGGCCGGACCTGCTGGTGTTGGATGATATCGAGAATGATGAGAACGTCCGGACCGCGGAGCAGCGTTCCAAGCTGTCAAACTGGTTTAACAAGGCCGTTTCCAAGGCAGGCGACAGTTATACGGATATCGTGTATATCGGGACCCTGCTGCACTATGACAGCCTGCTGGCCCATACCCTGACCAATACGGGGTATAAATCCATCAAATACAAGGCAGTGCTCTCTTTCTCCCAGGCAGATGACCTCTGGAAGGAATGGGAGGACATCTACACGGACCTTTCCAATGATTCCCATGAGGAGGACGCAAAGGCATTCTTTGAAGCCCATAAGGCAGAGATGCTCAAAGGGACGGAGGTCCTGTGGGAGGAGAAGCTGTCCTATTATGACCTGATGAAGATGCGGATTGATGAGGGTGAGGCATCCTTTAATAGTGAGGAACAGAACGAGCCCATCAATCCGGATGACTGCCTGTTCCAGGAGGAATGGCTGGATTACTACAACGAAGCCGAGGTGGACTTTAAAGACCGCAGCTTTGTGTTTTACGGCTTTGTGGACCCATCCCTTGGAAAGACTAAGCACAGCGACTTTTCGGCTATCATTACCCTGGCTAAGCATAAGGGAACGGGATATATGTATGTGTTTGATGCCGATATTGAGCGCCGCCATCCGGACCGCATCATTTCAGATATCTTGGAAAAGGAGCGGCGGCTTAGACGAGATTATGGCAGGGGATATAAGAAATTCGGTTGTGAGACGGTGCAGTTCCAATGGTTCTTAAAGGAGGAGCTGGTAAAAGCCAGCGCCAGAGCGGGGCTGTACCTGCCTGTGGAGGAAGTCCCACAGACGGCGGACAAAACGCTGCGCATCCAGACCATGCAGCCGGATATCAAGAACAAATACATTAAGTTTAACCGCCGCCATAAGCGCCTGCTGGAGCAGCTGGTACAGTTCCCAATGGGAGCCCATGATGACGGCCCAGACGCCCTGGAGGGGTGCCGGACCCTGGCCAAGAAAGTCAGAAAGTTTAAGGTCATCCCAAGGGAAAGCTTGATCTGATAAGAAAGAGGAAAGAAGGAATCCAATGATTGTATATATGGACCGGGCCTCCATCGAGTCCCTGACGGTGAAGGATATCCGGGAAATCGTGGTGAAGCAGAGTTACCAGATGAAATATCAGAAACTGGAACGCTACTATGTGGGGGATCATGACATCCTGCATTCAGAGAGAACGGATAAGACCGGAGGTGACAACCGGATTGTCAATAACATGGCCCGCTACATCACCGACACGGCCACGGGCTATTTCCTGGGACAGCCGGTGGTGTACAGCTCCGAGAACGAGGAATATCTGCAGACCATTCAGGATATCTTCGACTATAACGATGAGCAGGATCACAACACGGAGCTGGGGAAACAGTGCAGCATCAAGGGGGACTGCTTTGAGATGGTTTATCTGGATGAGGACGGGAGGATTCGGCTGGGCCTGGTTTTTCCAGAAAACCTCATCCTGTTTTATGAGACGGAAAGCGAGTTCACCTCCCCGCTTGCGGCTATCCGCATGGTGCGGGGCATGGATAAGAATGGGAACATTCTCCTGCGTGTGGAGTTTTGGACGTGGACACGGGTTATCTACCTACAATCTTTTAACGGAGGAGTGTTAGAAGTGACCGGGTGGAAGGAGCATTATTGGAATGACGTGCCATTTTGCGAGTACGTCAACAACCGGGAGCGGATTGGGGATTTTGAAGGGGTCCTTTCCGAGATTGACGCTTATAACCGGGTGCAATCCAATACGGCCAACTATTTCCAGTACAATGACGATGCCATCCTGAAGGTGACGCGGCTGGGGGATGTGGATTCCAAGGACATCGCGCAGATGAAGCGGGAACGTGCCGTTATTCTGGAGGATGGAGGGGATGTGGGCTGGATTTTAAAGACAGTGGATGACACGGCGCTGGAGAACTATAAGAACCGGCTGCGTGAGGATATCCACCTGGGAGCCAATGTCCCCAACATGACGGATGAAGCGTTTGGAGGTAACCTGTCCGGGGTGGCGGTATCCTATAAGTTGTGGGGCCTGGAGCAGATATGCGCCATCAAGGAACGGAAGTTCAAGCGGGCCCTGCAGCGGAGGATTGAACTGATCACCCACGTCCTGAACCTGCTGGGACATAACTATGATTACCGGGACCTTGATATGCAGTTCCGGCGTAATAAGCCGCAGAACATCCTGGAGCAGTCACAAATCATCGGAAACCTGTCCAGCATGCTGCCCAAGGAGACGCTATTGCAACTCCTGCCCTTTGTGGACAATCCGAAGGAGGAACTGGAAAAGCTGGAGGAGGAGAAACAGGAAGGGGTGGAATCCTTTGGGATGTACCAGAACCTGGCCCGGGCTTTCCAGACCCGTGAAACCAGACTGGAGGGAACGGCTGAGCCGGAAGAGGAGGCTGAGAAAGGATGAACCAGCGGCAGCGCAATGCATGGATTGAAGCAGCAAAAGAACAGGTCTTAAGAAACGCAGAAGCGTCCGATGGATGCGAGGCAGACTTGATGGAGCTGTATGACGAATGTGTGAATGGCCTTGAAAATGAAATACGGGCCTTTTACAGCCGGCATGCAAGGGACAATCAGCTGACAGAGGCCCAGGCCTCAAAGCTGCTGACGGGAAAGGAATACAGTACATGGAAAAACTCACTGGAAGGGTACCTTGAGGAACTGGAAGGCCAGGGGAAGGATTCGCGGCTGGCCTTGGAACTGAACACCCTGTCGGCCAAGAGCCAGGTCAGCCGGAAGGAGCAGCTGCTGGCAAATATCTACCACAACATGGCCCGCCTGGCCGGCCGGTCAGAAACAGAGCTGACCGGACTGCTGGAAGGCCTGGTGCAGACCAACTATGAACGTAAAATGTTCGATATCCAGAGTATCGGGGGAGTGGCCTGGGATGTGTCGAAGGTGGATGAACGGCTGTTAAAGCAGATATTATCTTATCCATGGAGCGGAAAGCAGTATTCAAAAGCGCTTTGGGACAACACGGACCAGCTGGCAGCGCTGACCCGCCGTGAGCTGACTCTGGGATTCATGAGCGGGGCCAGTGTGGATAAGATTGCAAAGGAGATTGACGATGTGATGGGGAAGGGAAGGTATGCGGCCCAGCGTCTGGTACGGACAGAGGCCAGCTACTTTGCCAATCAGGGCCAGCTGCTTGCGTATCAGGATGCCGGGGTGACAAAGTACCGTTTTCTGGGCGGAGGCTGTGAAATTTGCCAGCGCCTGAATGGTCAGGTGTTTGAACTATCAGACGCGCGGGCCGGGGAGAATCTGCCGCCCATCCATCCGAACTGCAAATGTACCACGGTGGCAGCCTATGATATACCCGTATTTAAACAACGCCAGGGAAATCCGCTGAAAAGTAATCCGAAGTTTGAAGAATGGAAGAAAAAACATATGGAGGAAGCGGATAAAGCAGAATCAGAACCAGGACAGGAAAATGCGAAGAAAGGCATCTTTGCGAATCTAAAGAATCGGCAGGAGGCGACCGGCCTGCTGCAGCCCTACGCATCCAAGGTAAAGGTGACCGGGGAGGTGAATCAAGCAAATTACAAGAAAGCAGCTGCGGAGCTGGAACGGCAGCTTGCAAAGGCCCCGTTTCAGAAACTGGATGAAATCACAATATTTGATTCCCGGGATGCTCCTGGAAAAATGGGCTCAGCCGTAGGAAAACGATTGCGGATGGGTACGGCGCTCATGAATGCGCCGGAGCAGTATTATGAAGGAAGTGTACTGAACTGGACAAAACGGATTGAAGCTTCCATGGGAAAGCTGCGGGCGAGACTAAATGAAGGGGCGTCGGAAGCAGTCAGGGAGGCATATGGCAGGCAGATGGAATTAAAACGTTACAGCCGGGGAAATGTCTTATATAAAGGCCGTGAGATAGCATGCGTCATCCAGCATGAAATGATGCATATGATTGTAAACGAAACAGGGATGCGGGATGACAGGAAATTAAAGGAATGTTATAATAGGGCTATGAAAAGCGGCGATGTTTATGGTATTTCCTACCGTGCTTCGGAAAATGAACGGGAGTTTATTTGTGAGGCGGCGGTTATGTACGAAAACGGGGAGCCGATGCCGGAATACATAAAACGCCTGGTGAAGGAGTGTAAATCGCATGAAGCATGAGAACTGTGAAAACTGCCTGGTATACGATGAACTGATGGAGGGAATCCTGGCTCCCTGTGATGAAGAGGAGGCATGGAAGCTCCACTACTGTCTGTCATATGAAAAAGGAATCCCAAAAGAGATATGGTCCGGGAAGAACGCCTGCCCGCATCGGATTGAGCCAGAATCATCTGGAGGGAACGATACAGTAACGAAATGAGAATGAGTCCCAGCTATGGGGCTTATTTTATTACGCAAAAATAGGAGCAATGGAAGGAGAATATCATGGAAAAACGTAAATTACTGTTAAAGGACGGAACAGCCATCATCTTGGAAGCCGGATCCTGCCTGGGGCAGATGGAGGCCGCCTATGAGGGGCGGGAAGCCTTAATGGCGGATTGGGAAAAGATGACAAAAGAGAACTTATCCCGGGTACAGATAAAGAACGGTGATACGGTGACCGGGACCTACGAGCACCTAATACTTGGAGATCCGGTGCTGGTAGTCCGGGGAAAGGAGGACGGCACCCTCCTTGCTTCCTGGGGGATCCGGGAACGGACGGAGCTTGAAAAGCTGGCGGACCGAGTAGGGGCAGTGGAGGAAACCATGGATGTGCTTGCTATGGATGCACTGACAGGAGGTGAGGGAGCATGATACAGACATTGACCCGTATCTATCGAGAAACAGGCAACGAGCAATATCTGACCAATGCGGTCAAAAAGAAGTGGATCACAGAGGAAGAGAAAGCCCAAATCATGGCGGAAGTGAATGGATAGGAGGAACATCGGATGGAAGAAGGAACAAAGGCAGCTGTGTCAGATACGGTATTGGAGCAGCAGGGAGAGAAACAGGAGGAGGGGGGACTGCTTGATAAGATACGCAGCCTCCTGGGAGGAAGCCAGAAGAAAGAGGAGGGCCCGGGAGTACAGACGCCCGCAAAGGATGGGAAAACAGCAGGGGAAAAAAAGGAGGAAGGGACAGACGGGAAGGAGGCTTCCCGTGAAAAGCAGGCAGAAAAAACCTATACCCAGGCAGAGCTGGCCGCTGAAATTGAAAAAGCCGTAAAGGAAGCAAAGGAGGCGGAAGAGGCCCGGCGGGCGGAGGAAAAGCGCCTGGAGAAGCTTTCGCCGCAGGAACGGGAGGCCGAGGAGCGGGAGGCTATGAAAAAGGAGAACGCAGAGCTGACCGGGAAACTGAAGCGGATGGAGCTGGAACAGAAAGCGGCCGCTAAGCTGGCGGAGAAAAAGCTTCCGGTCGGACTGTCGGAATTCCTGGATTATACAGATGAAGCCAGGATGGCGGCCAGCCTGGAGAAGATTGGAGCCATGTACCAGGAGCAGTTGGAGACAGGCATCAAGGAGCGGCTTAAGGGCACCACTCCCAAGGGACTGGGAGGAGCAGCCAGCCTGACAGACGGCATGATCAGCGCGGAAATTCAGAAACGAATCAGAGGAGGATTATAAGATGGCAAACACAATTGAGTATGCAAAGATATTTCAGCCGGAGCTTGACGCGGCAGCTGTGGAACAGGCTACATCCGGCTGGATGGAGGTGAACCGTGACCTGGTGCGCTACAGCGGGGGCGATGAGGTGAAAATTCCCAATGTTGTCATGGACGGGCTGGCGGACTATGACCGGGCGAACGGGTTTGTCGCAGGCAGCGTGGACCTTTCGTGGCAGACCATGAAGATGACCAAGGACAGGGGCCGCTCCTTCCAGATCGATGAAAACGATGTGGATGAGTCCGGCTTTGTGCTGGCAGCCGCCAGCCTGATGGGAGAATTCCAGCGGGTCCATGTTGTCCCGGAGATTGATGCCTACCGTTACAGCACCATTGCGCAAAAATGTATGGGAGCGGACTTGGCAGCATACAGCTATACGCCTGCGGAATCGAGCATCTTGAAAGCGCTCTTAGATGATATAGCGGCTGTGCAGGACGTGGTAGGGGAGAACACCCCGCTCATCGTCTCCATCTCCACCCTGGTTTTAAACCTCTTGAATAATTCGGATAAGCTGTCCAGACGGCTGGATGTGACGGATTTTTCCCAGGGAGATGTGACGGTCAAGGTCAAATCCTTGAATGGGATTCCCTTACGGTCCGTGCCGTCCGGCCGTATGAAGTCTAAGTACGTGTTCCAGGACGGAAAGACAGCCGGACAGGAAAAAGGCGGATTTAAGGCGGCGGAGGATGCTATTGACATTAACTGGCTCATCACGCCGCAGAACGCCCCCATCGCGGTTTCCAAGACGGACAAGATGCGGATCTTTGACCCGGATACCAACCAGAAGGCCCGGGCATGGGGCTGGGATTACCGGAGATACCATGATCTGTGGATCACGAAGGAAAAGCTCAAGACCTGCCGTGCGAATTTCAAACAGGCAAAACCGGCCGCTGTGGAACCGGAAGAAACGGCGTAATGGAGGGGAGACGCATATGACCAGTGAGCAGCTTACATGGATAACCGGGGAGGTGATGGCCTCCCTAAAGCTATCGGATGACAAGAAATCAGATGTGGAGCGGTGTATTCGGCGGATTGGAACCATGGTCCTCATCCGCTGCAATCGGGAGGATATTCCAAAAATGCTGGAGCCGGTGATTGCACAGATGGCGGAGGACACCTTAAAGGAGGAGATGAACCTGTCCGGTGCAGGTGCTGTCTCCTCCGTGACCAGGGGAGATACCTCTATCACCTATCGGGACGACACGGCCCTTACCCAGGCATCCTCCCGGCTTTTGAAAGACTATGAGCCCCAGCTGCGCCGCTATAAAAAGATGAACCTGCCAAAATAAAGGAGGAACACATGACAGAAGCAGATATCCTGGCTTTGACCTATGAAGATACCGTGACTGTTTACCGACCTTTCAAAGACCGTCTGCCAAACGGAGAGACGGTCTTTCACAGGAAAGCGGAGGGAAGGAAGGTTTATGAATCCATCTCCTGCGCTTTGTCCACCCATACGGGAGGAACTCTGAACCGGGAACTGCCCGCAGGAAGTGTCCCCACCCAGTATAGTCTGTTTGTGCGTCCGGAGATAGAGATAGAGCCTAATGATTACCTGGAAATTAAACAGAGGGGACGGCTCACCAAAGCCATGGCCGGACTGGCCGAGCGTCAGCCCTCTCACAACCAGGTCCCGCTTATCCTGGAACAGGAGCGTGTCTGATGGCCGGGACGGAATACCGTATGGATGGACTGGACGAATGGGAACAGGAACTGGCCAGGGCCATTGAGGAGCAGTATCCGGAAGAGTTTAAGGCCATGGTCATCCAGGTGGCCATGGAGCTGCAGGGCAAGGTCAAGGAGAAAACTCCTAAAAAGACCAGCTGGCTGCAGAACAACTGGAAAGTGGGGGAAGTCCGGAAACGCGGGGATGAATATGTGATTGAGGTGTACAACAACGTAGAGTACGCCGAGGCAGTGGAATGGGGACACCGCCAGAAGGTAGGGCAGTATGTTCCGGCCCTGGGGAAGCGCCTGAAGGCAAAGACGGTTAAGGGGGCCCACATGATGGAGCTGTCCCTTGCGGAGCTTCAGGCCGTACTTCCCGGATACCTGCAGGAGTGGATGAACGATTTCCTGAACACCCATGACATTGTATAAGACAGGAGGAACTAACTGTATGGATGAGAACATCTTACAGGCAGTAAAGGACGCGGCCATCGGTATGCTGCGCGGCCATGAACCGGATGTGGATGTGTATGCCGAGGAAATTATGCGGACGGACAGGACGCTGGAGCCGGAGGATGAGGATAGCAGTAAATGGTATTTTGTGGAGGTGATTCCCGCCTCATTCACGACCATCAGCCCGGACCAGACAGAAGCGGCCCTGATGGTATCCATAGATTACCATGAGCCAGAGGAGTCAATCCGCAGATATGGCGAAAAGGCCATGGAACTGGACCGCGTATTCCGGCCGGTCTTTCCATTTGCTTACGGAGGAGAGAGGCGGGCAGCCACGGTAGCCCGTGTTACCACCAATATCAGCGGCGGCATGCTTCACCTGACCTTCCCTCTTACCTTCATCGTATCGGACAGGCCGGAGGAAGGAACGGAGATTGGGACACTGGAAATGAGAACCGAGAGAGGATGAGAACATGGCATTAGGATTACCGAACATCACAATTATATTTAAGGGCCTTGCCGCCTCCGCCATCGAACGGAGCGAGAGGGGGATTGTGGCCTGTATTATAAAGGATGACACGGAGGGCGGCCAGAGGCTGTCGGTCTATGAGAGCATCCTGGACATTGACTTTGAGCACATGACGGAAGCCAACTACGGATATTTAAAGCTGCTATTCGAAGGAGGACCCGTGCGGGTGATTGTACTGAGGGAGTCCGCCGAGTCCCCCAACCTGGCTGCGGCCTTGAAGGAGCTGATGTACCTGCGCTGGAATTACCTGTGCTATCCGGATATTTCAGACGAGGACAAGACCACGCTGGCGGCCTGGATCAAGGAGATGCGAGATAAGAACCATAAGACGTTTAAAGCAGTGCTGGCAGCAAGTGCCAGCGATCATGAAGGGATTATCAATCTGACCACGGATGGGATAGAGTCCTCCATTACTGGAAAGACCCACACGGCAAAGGAATACTGTGCACGGATTGCGGGGGTCTTAGCCGGGCTTTCCCTGTCACGCTCCAGCACTTACTACGTGCTGGGAGACGTATTAAAGGCAGAGTGTCCATCGGACCCGGATGAACGCATTAATAAGGGAGAGTTTATTCTGGTGTTTGACGGCGAAAAGTACAAGGTGGGCCGTGGTGTTAATAGCCTGACCACCTTTACGAAGGAAAAGACGGAGGATGTGCGCAAGATTAAGATCGTGGAGGGGATGGATCTATATCAGGACGACATCCGCAACACCTTCACAGACAGCTATGTAGGAAAGTATGTGAATGACTATGACAACAAGCAGCTATTCGTGGCAGCTGTGCGGGCGTACCAGGCAGGACTCGCAGGGGAGGTGCTGGATGCCAGCTATGACAATACGGCATCGGTGGACGCGCAGGCCCAGAAGCAGTACCTGCAGGAACGGGGGCAGGATGTATCCCAGATGACAGAGACAGAAATTCTGACGGCCAACACTGGGGCCAAGGTGTTTATTGCCAGCCATGTGAAGTTCGTGGACGCAATGGAGGACCTGCAGATGACCGTGAACATGTAAGGAGGAGACAATGGCAGGAAACGTGAGAGGGAACCGGACCCTGACCGGAAGCTGGGGAGAGGTCTGGGTGGACGGTGAAAAAATCTTCGTTCTTCAGAAGATTGAACAGAAGGTGGAGGTCAACCGCGAGGATGTGCAGATGGGGATGAACGTGGACAGTAAGATGACCGGGCTTAAGGGGTCTGGTACCCTGTCCATCAAGAAGGTTTATTCCAGGGCAAAGGCTGTCTTGGAAAAGCTAAGTGCAGGCCAGGATGTCCGCTGCCAGATCATTGCAAAGCTGAAGGACCCGGATGCCGTGGACGGCCAGATAGAACGCTGGAGCACGGATAATGTCTGGTGGAACACCATCCCGGTCATCAGCTGGGAGACAGGGGGACAGGTACAGGAGGAGTGGGAGTTCGGCTTTACTCCAAGTGACATGAAGAATTTAGACGAAATCAAATAGGACGGAGGAATCGGAAGATGGAACAGAATAAAGAAGATATTTTTAAACGTTTTTTAGCAAAGGCAGAAAAACGGGCGGAGGAAAAGAAGATACACCGCACCTGCCTAGTCCGGGTGCCAAGTATAGATGAACGGATCCGGATCCGCGGCCTTTCAAAACAGGAGATTGCGGAGGTGTCGGAGATTGATAATACGGATGACCCTTACGCAGGTGATAAATATTCCGTCTACATAGCCACCGTGGAGCCGGATTTAAAAGCGGTTGCCAAGCAGATGAAGGAGGACGGGAACATCCAGGAATACACGGATGTGGTTGACATTTTTGAGATTTACGAGATTAGGCAGATGGCGGAAAAGATCATGGAGCTGTCCGGTGTAAGTGGAAAGAACAAGATTGAGGTCATAGAGGAAAGCCTAAAAAACTAATCCGACTGGATGGAGAGGCGGAATTTTTAAGCCATTACATCCAGAAGGGATTCACCCCGGAATATCTCCTGTCCATGGGACTGTCCCAGAAACTTTTCTTTGTCGCATCCATGCGGCTGGAACAGAAGCGGGAGGAGGAATATTTTAAGGCACTATGCAGGGTACTGTCCAGAAGGAGGTAGGCGATGGGAGGCGTAACAGGAAGCATCAGCCTCAAGGATAACGCCAGCGCCACCTTGAGGAACCTCCGGAGCGAGCAGTCAAAACTCCGTGAGGATACAAAAAAGACATCCAGCGCCCTGAAAAGCGTATGGGGAACACCCAGAAAACTAAAGGCCGATGTAAGCGATGCGACCAAAGCGTTAAAACGTGTCACGGATGCAGCGAAGAAAACCAAACCGGTCACGGTGGCAGTCAAGGCAAAGGATACAGCCACAAAGGTGATTAAGGGCGCTGGAACTGTCCTGAAGGCTGTGGGGAGGCCTGTAACGGCCGTGCTGAAGGCGAAGGATACGGCTTTCAAGGTGGTAAAAAAGACAGCCGGTGCATTGGACCGTCTGGGAAGGAAGGTGGCTTCCCCCGTCATTAAGGTGGTGGACAAGGCCAGCGGGGCCATCAAGGGAATCGTGGGAAGGATTGGCAAGGCAGCCAAGGCTGTGGCGATACCGGTGGGGATTGCTGCGGCAGCCGGGACAGCGGCCCTTGGCGCATCCGTCAGTGCGGGGATGCAGCTGGAACAGCAGCAGATTTCCATTGAACATTTCGTTGGGGCCACGAATAAAGAGCTTTCCCAAGCGGATGTAAAGGCGCAGTCTCAGTCCTACATTCAGCAGCTGAGGGAGAATGCCAATGCGACTCCCTTTGAAACCGGGGAAGTCATCCAGGCTGGTTCAAGGGCCATTTCACTTGCCGGTGGAAGCACCACGGACGCCATGAACCTGGTAACGCTGGCGGAGGATATGGCAGCAGCCAGTGGAGGGACTGCCTCCATCATGGATGCCATCGAGGCCCTGGGAGACTTAAAGGTCGGGGAGACGGAGCGGCTTAAATCCTTCGGCTTCAAGGTTTCAGCGGAGGAGTTCAAAAAGAAGGGATTTTCCGGCGTATCCGGTGAACTCCAGGACTTTTTTGGAGGAGCAGCCGGAAAGCTGGCCGGTTCCGGAGCGGGGCTTATGTCCACGATCACCGGCAAAATGAAGAGCAACGCGGCGGACTTCGGCCTTGGTGTGGTGGAGCAGTTAAAGCCGGTCCTGTCCGAGGTGATTGGGCTAATGGACGAGGCACAGCCCGTCTTAAAGAAACTTAGCTCCGGATTCGGACAGGGACTTGGGAAGGGAATCGGTCTGGCTAAGACCGCCTTCACTCAGATAGCTCCTATCATCAGCAGCGTGGTATCCACGGCTCTGCCCATCGCATCCAGCTTCTTGGGGAGTATGTCCACGGTATTTGGACAGATAGCCCCGGTTGTTACCACGGCCATGGCGGGTATCGGCCCCGTGGTCATGAGCCTGGTGCCGGTTATCCAACAGGCGGCCTCTATCATAGGGGCTGTGGCGGGCGGGATTGGTTCAGCCATCTCCGTAGTAGCTCCGGTTGTCACGACCATCATGTCGGAAATCGGGGACAAGATAGGCGGCGTGGTGGAATTTTTAGCGGAACGGTCAGATTTCATCCAGTCCGTTATAGAAACGGCAGGCCCAGCCATTGCTAAGGTACTGGAAACTGCCTGGGGCATCATCAGCCCGGTTATGGACATCCTGATTACCACCTTTGAGCTGGTATTTGGCGTGGTCCAGAAGGTATGGCCCGGCATCCAGGATACAATCAGCGGGGTGTGGTCCCATCTTGAGCCGATATTTGACACCATTGGAAAGGGCGCGGACTTACTGGCCGGGGCCTGGTCCAAGGTTAAGGATTTGGTGACCGGCGGAGGAGATACCGGAAGCGGAAGCTCCGGAAGCGGCGTCAGTCCCGGGAAGAATGCCAGAGGAGACAATAACTGGAGAGGCGGTCCCACCTGGGTGGGTGAGAAGGGCCCTGAGCTGATTGACCTTCCGAAGGGGACGCGGATACTGCCTTCCAAGGAAAGCTTTACCTGGGCAGCTATGGGAGACAGTAATATAATCCAACTTTCCAGACAACCAGCCGATGGAGGGGATGTGACGCCATCTGGTGGAAAGACCATCACGATCCAAATCCAAAAGATAGCGGATGAAGTCCATGTAAGGAGTGAGGATGACATTGAGGAAATCAGCGAACGCACTGCAAAGAAAATCATAGAAGAACTTGACAATACGGCATAAACAGAAAGGAGAGGCTTATGGGAAAAACGAGGAAAATCAAGCTGGGAGACATTGTCCTGCCGGTTAACCCGGTAGAGCTGGAAGTCATCACGCCGCAGCTTAATAAGCGTCTGACCCTCCTTAACATGGGGACGGTCAATTTAAAGGGGAACCGGGATGTCGCCACAGCGACAATCTCCTCCTTTTTCCCTAGCCGGGAATCCCCTTTTTACCGCTATGCTGATATGCCCCCTAAGAAATACAGGGCTAAGATTGAGAACTGGAAAGAGAACAAGGAAACAAAGCGCCTGATCATTACGGACATGGGAGTCAACCTGGCTATGCTGATTGACAAATGCAGCTTTAAGGTAAAGGAAGGCAGCGGGGATATGTATTATACGCTGGAGCTGTCGGAGTATCGGAACCTGACCGTGCCGACCGTGTCCATCCCGCTGCAGGTGCGCGACAACGGCTTGAAACAACGCCCGGACGAGGCAGTCCCGGCTAAGACCCATACGGTGGGAAGCGGGGATACCCTTTGGGGGATCGCAAAAAAAGCATACGGGAACGGGGCCCAAAGCTCCCGGATATATGCGGCCAACAGTGCCGTGATTGAAGCAGCCGCCAAGCAGCATGGAAAAAGCAGCAGTAACAACGGCTGGTGGATTTATCCGGGGACGGTCCTGGCAATCCCGTAATCGGAAAGGAGAACGAAAGTTGAATATCCTGGTGGGCGATAAGGATCTGAGTGAATTGGTGGAAACCATAACCTGGAGCGGGGACAGTGGACAGATAGCCAGGAAACTGGAATTTACCATTGCCAAGAACACGCAGGACCCAAACTTCCCAAATGTGACCATTAACGAGGGAGACCAGGTACTCCTTCAGACGGACACGGGAACCTTCTTATTTGGCGGAATTATCTTTGATATTGAAAAGATGGCAGGAAGCAACCTGGTCCGGTATCTGGCTTATGACCTGATATTCTATTTAACAGGATCCGAATTGACGAAGGATTATAACGGGGCTCCGGAGGACATTGCAAGGGATGTATGCGGGGCACTTGGAATCACGGCCGGAACTATGGCAGCCACGGGTATTACAATCACGAATCCATGTGTAAAAAAGACCGGATATCAGGTCATACAATCATCCTATACGGCAGCCGCCCGGAAGAATGGTAAGAAATATCAGCTGATGATGACGGAGGTTAACCGGGTATCCGTCATTGAAAAAGGCCAGGACAGCGGAGTGATACTGACCGGAGATTCCAACTTGTCAGATGCTACTTACAAGACCACCCTTCAAAACCTTGTCAACAAGGTTTTAATCACCAATCAAAAGGGTACCGTAGTGGGGATCGTGGAGGATACAGAAAGCCAGGCGGCCTATGGAACCATCCAGAAAGTCCTGGAACAGGAAGAGGGAAAGGACGCAGCGGCGGAAGCTAAGAATCTGCTTCATGGAAGTGATCCATCCGCTACGGTCACGGGCATCCCGGATGACATACGGGCGATGGCCGGATATGCATTGCTGGTACAGGAGGAAGAAACCGGGCTGATTGGCCAGTTCTTTATTGAGAGTGACAGCCACAAATATTCCAATGGGGAATCTACGATGAGCCTGACCCTTGCATTCCAGAACCTGATGGATGAGGTTGAGATTGATAAGCCATCCGAGGACAAGAAACAGAAGCGAGGAGACCAGCTATGAAAAGTCAAGTATAAATTAGGCGAAAATTCATTTTTCTAAT